>WBZP01000301.1_pt1 | contig 68562 bp, 62 predicted proteins | sample 5204301 | NCBI WGS metagenome assembly WBZP01 (sample SAMN12412401, study PRJNA552823) | activated sludge metagenome | isolation source: activated sludge from nitrification reactor of wastewater treatment plant... | place: USA: Pennsylvania | collected 2017 | reverse complement strand
GAAGGGTCATTTATCGCTGATTTCAAATCGACACCACCTTTTATCACTCGAAAAGCCTCGTCAATTATGGCTTTGGGCGGTTCGGGTGGGCATTTAGCCGGACAGTAGTGACTTGCGGTCGCCTTTCAGTCTCTGCCGCCCCCTACTCGTGATGCTGTTCGGCGTGATTTTAGTTTACGCACCCAAGAGCCGTGGTTACTTGGCGAGGCTGTAATTGCCATTAACCGGCAGGCACTTGAGCACGGCAATAGCCCGGTTCGGTGTGAAGTAGTGCCGCTCCTTACACTCGTGGAAGCAGGATTTGCATCAACACCAAGAAATCTTGCCAAAATCCAGCAGCAGTTGGACGCCTTTCATAGGCTGATCCAACAGGATGCTCTAACTTCACGGCCTGCTTACCAGTATCTTCACGATTGGTACTCTGCGCGACTTGCTGCGCTTCAGGGCAAACAGGAAGATGCACTTCGCCTCTACGAAGCTGCGGTATCCGGTGCCTGGTGGAGCGCCGGTCCGAATCACAAGCCGATCCTCAACGAAGCTCTGTTATATGCAGTCGGTGCAGGCGACAAAGTGGCAGCCGAGCAATACTGGGACAAAACCTTTGTACTCGGCCTCAACACTGGCCCAAAACGGTTATTGGACGAGCAGGAGCTGCGGCGTATCTCATTTGGTTTCGAGAAGATGTTTTTCCCTCAGAAAGCCAAGGCCCGAATTCCTCCCCAAGTAGAGATCATTCTGCAAGACGAAGAATTCAGCGTTAGTCCAAAACAACTTGCCAACCCGAACCAAAAAGCAAAATTTGCAGAGGGAAGGACGAGACGTACTCCATTGATGGATGCCATTCGCGAAGGCACGCTCGACGATGTGAAACGCCTACTCGAAGCAGGGGGAGACCCTAACGATTTCATAAAGGAGTCTGGAGAAAGCCCGCTTTCTTACTCAATGCGCCGGGCTTGTGACCGCAAAGACCCGCTCATCATGGATTATCTGCTGAGTCTCGATCTTCTGTCTGAAACCGTCAATCGGCCAGCCTCGACCAAGCGCGAAACTCCCCTGAAGATTGCGATAGAGATGGCCAATGCGGAGGCAGTAACCCGTCTGGTGGCTCTCGGGGCAAATGTTGAGAAACCTTGCGATTCCCTTCCATCCGCACTCTGCTACGCAATGGTGCTTTTCCATGGGAGCCTGCACAGAGATGACCCCACTCAGGAATTGGCCTATCTCATGGGTAAGAGTCGCGCTGATTTGTACGACGCGAAAGATGGCGCCGTTCTGGACATAGATTTGGCAGCGAGACGGCAGTCATTGGTGGCTATGACCAATGCCTCACAACGGCATCGCCAGATATTTGAAGCTGTGAAGGACTATTTCATTCGACCCGCAAACACCCATCGCCAGGTAATTCAGGCATTACTCAAAGGCGGAGCAAATGCCAACCGGCGTTACAAAGTTGAGCCACATCATCTTGCCGAGTGGACACCCACGCTGTTTGCTGCGCAAGTAGGAGATATTGAGGTCTTCAAGATGCTTGTCGAGCATATTGGCGTTAATCGTGGCGACCCTGATTTGACCTTAATGCCACCCTCGTCGCTAGAGCGATTCGACGCGCTCTGGGTTGCAATTGACCATGGAAGGCATGCCATCGTTTCTTACTTGATGGACCGGCAAAAGAATCTTGAGAAGTAGGCTGCCAAACAGGATATTTTGATAAATGTCTTCGGCGGCGTGTCGGGACCGGATGGCTGAGAAGTTGGACTCTTCTGATTTATCAGAGACCAACAAAGGATCAGCCATGCGGTACTGCCAAGACAAAGATATCAATCGATTCGTCGCCGAAATGGTCCGATCTGGCTGGCACTTCGACAGGGGAAGACACGGCAAGCTATACCATCCGGCCGGACAGGGATTCATTACGATTCCCAAAACCCCTAGCGACCGAAGAAGCTTGCTCAACATTAAACGGGACATTCGCAGGGTGGAAGGGATGGCTTTACCTTAGCGATCTCAACATCCAATGTTGCTGAGCAGACCTACCATTCGGTTTCGATCTGCTCGCTGGCATCCGCGCCAACGTTCCCGACACTATCTTGGTCCGCGGGAATAATGAGTTCCTCGTTGACCGGAACCACCCGCAGCGAACCATCATCCAGATAGCGCAGGCTGACGTAATCACCAGCCTTGAGTTTCATGCTCCGGGCAACGAAAGCGGGGAGCCTCAGGCTCAAACTGTTGCCGTGCCGTCCGATTTTGACTGCCATTTCCCACCCCTTTCAACATTGATGAACAATGTTGACCAAATTGAGGACGAGGGCAGGACTCAGCCGACCGGCGCGTATTTCAACACCGGCCAGCGAGTAACAAACGTCGGCTAGCTATTCCATTTCATCCTGCCACAGATCCCGAACCGGTCCTTCTGGCAGATTGTCAGGGTCACTCAGCACCAGCTCTTCATAACGATCCAGCATCGCGATCACCTTCGGCACGCTCTGACGGGAAAACACATGTTCTGCCCACTCGGCAGGCGGCTCGTACTCACCCCGGAACTTGAGTTTTTCTGCCAGTGCAGGCCTCAAACGGTGCAACTGTTCAGCGTAGGGAATGTTGAGGTCGATCCCGTCAGTGGCATCAAGAATGTGTTTGCGTGCCGCCGAATAGGCCTTGCTCCACTGGCGAGGCTCCATCTCATTGCTATCAGGGTGCTCCTCCCAGAGGTACATACCGTTGATATGGTCGAGCAGATACCTCTTTTCGCGGGGGCTGAGCTTGAGGCGGTCAATGGTGCTTTTCTTCAAGCGCCGGGTGCGCAATTCTTCGTCGAAACGCAGCGTGGAACGCAAAAGCGCGAACACTTTCGCATAGGCGTCGGGATTGTCGGCCCAATCATCAATGCGAGAGAGCTTGTGCTCCTTGAGCCACTTACCGAAAACGGTGATTTCCACCCGCAGAGTACGTTCAGAGTGGCGCTGAATCTCCTCCTCAATCTCTTCATCCTGAATCGGCAGCAAAAAGGCATTGTCCTGGTCGCGCTCCTTCACATAGGCGGCGATCTTAAATTCACGCATGCGGATATACGAGGTGTAGGTATAGGGCGTTTTGCCCGGCAATTGCTTGGGCGGATAGGAATACGCCCGTGGTTTGCTACCCTCTTCGGGCTTGGCTGGATTCAACACCACCTCCGAATGGGCACGGATATCTGCCAACGCCTCACGAGTTTGCTCCTCCGTGAAATACTTGTAGAGGAAAGTCAGCGTCACCGAACAGAGCACCGCATTGGCGCCCTTGATATGGCTGAGACCCTCTGCCGTGCAACCATTCTGTGCCAGCCATACTCTCAGCAGACGAACAGCGATACGGCCCGCTGGTGCCACACCGTTAACCAGAAAACGGTTATGCCCGTTCGCGCAAGCCGGGCCATTCACCTCCACACGATAGCCGGTAATCCGGCCATGCCGGTAACGTTCATCGGGCTTGCCGGGAATCGGCATCCCCAACGGAGTAATCTTGAAACGAGCCCCTGTGATTGGACTGACGCCATACGCACTACGAAAGTCCGCAGATGCAAAAAACTGGTCATTCCGATCCCGCGCTGGAAACTGGCAAAGCGCGTACTCCGCATCGGAAAGCTCTTCGAAGATGACTTCAGTACTAGTCGAATCTGACATGGTGGTTCCACAATATGAAAGCCAGCCACCCCAGCACCAAGCAAACCATATGAGACCTATAGGGCTATGTCACCGTATAGACCCAGTAACGTAATCAGTAAGTATCTACGTGAGATTAGATAGCTAAATACGGCATGTCATCATGGTGTGCATTGGTGTGGCAGTCACTGGTTGATGGTTGTAGTTACTTTGGTGCGCTTGTCGGCACCCGGCAATGCAGGTCTGAGCCATGCAGGTCATCCAAGCGTGGCTTGTTTGCTAGATTTGCGTGCTCTGAACCGCGTTTCGCCTCTTTACGATGTCGTCGCGTATCCACTGTGCTTACTGCAAATTGCTGTACTGACAAATGCACGCAAAGCGCATGCATTTGTCAGGCAGTAGTGGCGCCGACATTTGCACGAATACGCAAGCGCGTGACAGAGAACGAACCGGGGAAAGTTGATTTCTTGCGAGGGGGTTTGCCGATAGCGGTCACTCTAGTACTCCTTGAAAAATCAGGAGACCATCGACCACAAGGAATAGGCATGCATGGTCAACAATCTCCACTGGTTGTGGAAAAAAAGTTGACCAAAAGCGCCTTCAGCGTGGGACTCTTTTGCTAGAGCACTGATCCACACGTACTGTTCGATGACAGGGCGTTCCTTCTCGCATGCAAGAAGGTGTTGGCAAGGATACGGTCGCCGGAAAGTCTGTTTCCTACCCGGTGGCAATTACCATACCCTTACTTGCTCTCAGAGCAAGTAAGTCACGCAAGCCGCTGCATGACTTGGGTTCATTCTATGCACTTGCTTAGTTCAATGTCAAATAACGCCATCTACGTCACGGCTTTTTCGGTGGTAGCACAACTTCCGAGACACTGATTTCCCGTGAAAATTTTTGCTCCGTAGGATTAATCACGATGGGAATCTCTTTGCTTGTACGACTGAGCACCCCAACATTCGGCAAACTGACCTTACTCGGCCTACGACGCTGAACAATATCCCACTCGCCTGCATCCGGATCACTGGAAGACTGCACATCCTCCGACCAATCATCCGCCGATAGTGTTGCGTCGGCTTTTGCGTCCTTGGGCAAGACTATTGGTTGCTCGGTTTTATTCGAGTTGACGGCAGATGAGGGGGCCATTGCTGCGGGTTCGGCTGGTTTCAGTTTTTTAGTGGGCGGCTTGCCGGGTCGCCTTTCCTGTTCATTTTTTTCAACATGTTGCCGTCCCTCCATCCATGCCGCAATCTCAGATTCGCGCCATGCCACGGCCCGCGCACCAAGGGCGGTCTTCTTGGGGAAGGTGCCCGCCTTTTCCATGTTGTAGATCGTCGCCCGTGAGAGTCCAGTGAGTTCAGCGACTTGCTTGATGCGCAGGTATTTATCGACGGTCATGCCGGATTTCCTTTTGGTTTCATCTGGCGCAGTTCATCCAGATAGTCTGCCCACTCCTGCATCATGACCCGGCGTTGGTCCAAATACTTGGCGTGGTTGTAGGCTCCGCGAACGCTATTTCGCTCAACATGGGCCAGTTGTTTTTCAATATAGTCGGAGTTGTAGCCCCGTTCGTTCAGGATCGTACTAGCTGTCGCCCGAATGCCGTGCGGAGAGAGCAAGCCAGCAAACCCCATGCGCTGGAACATCACGTTCAAGGTGCTGGCGGACATCGGCTTTTCTAAGCTGCTATTGCTCGGAAAAAGGAACTCCGAGCCAGAAGTGATTGGTTTCAACTCCTTCAGCAACGCCAACGCCTGAGTGCTCAACGGGACATCGTGGGCGTTGTGGCGATTTTCCTTTTGCTCCGTCGGCATCTTCATGCGCTCGGGCGGCACCACCCACAGGGCTTCATCGAGATCGAATTCGGACCACTTGGCTTGCACCAATTCCTTTTTGCGAACCAAGGTCATAAATAGCAGGCGTACAGCGGCTTTGGTGGTCAGATAGCCAGGATAAACTTCCAGAGCATCGAAAAACTTAGGAAGTTCGCTTTCTTTCAACCAAGGCCGATTCATTTTCGGCGGCACCTCAGCCCAACCAGTCATCAGCCGGGGGAGGTTAGCTGTCACCTTCATCTTGCGCACACCGTAATCAAATACCTGAACGGCGGTTTGACGAATGCGGTCGGCGGTCTTGACGCCGGAACGTTCCTCAGCCTTGGTCAGTACGCCCAGAAGCACAGCTTGCGTAATGTCTGGCAACGGCAACTTGCCAAGTACCGGAGATAGATCGCGTTTCAGATAGAGGCTGTGCGTTGTACGCCAAACCGCCGAGCGGCGCTCTGCCTTGCTGTCATACCAGGCCTTGGCAACCTCATCGAACGTATTATTCTGGGCCACCTGCCGCTCAAACTTGGCGATCCGCTTGTGCTGCGCCGGGTTAATGCCATCGGCGAGCTTTGTTCTGGCTTCAAGGTGTTTGTTCTGGGCCGACAAGAAATTCACCTCGGGATACTTGCCCAAGGTGAGGGTGTAGCGTTTGTCGGCGAATCGGAAGTCGAAGCGCCACGACTTGCCGCCGGAGGGGCTGACATAGAGGTACAGCCCCTTCTCGTGCTGCAACTTCTGCGGCTTGTCGGTTGGCTTCGCTTCCTTGGCGATCTTTTCACTTAGCATCTGACGGTATTTTCAACGCGGTATTTATGAAATACCGTCGATACTACCGTATGCATAGTGCTGGATCAACTATGTTGAATAACGTCTAAATATTCGTAACTTATTGATTTTATACAATCAACAAATCCGCATTAGACGGTATTTTCATAACTCAGCAACCGCTCGCAATAGCGTGCGATGAGATCCACTTCCATATTGACCCGGCTGCCCACCTTCAGAGTGTGCAGCGTCGTGTTCTCCAGCGTGTGCGGAATCAGATTGATGGTGAAGATTTCGCCGGCGACCTCGTTCGTGGTCAGGCTCGTGCCATTGATGGTGATCGAGCCTTTGCGCGCGATGAATCTTGCCAGTTCCTCGGGGGCGCAGATTTCCAGCAGGCGGTTGTCGCCGACCGGGTCGAAGCGCAGCACCACGCCGACGCCGTCGACGTGCCCCGAAACCAGGTGACCGCCGAGGCGGTCCATCAGCCGCAGCGCCTTTTCCAGGTTGATCTCTCCCGGCGCATCGAGGCCCACCGTGCAGGACAGCGTCTCCGGCGAGACATCGACCATGAAACGATTGGCGTCCTTTCCGACAACGGTCAGGCAGACCCCGTTGCAGGCGATGGAGTCCCCGAGGGCGACGTCATCGAGGCCGAGCTTGCCGCCTTCGATGTGAAGACGGAATCCCGCCTCACGCGCGGTCAGGTGGGTGATGCGGCCGACTGCGGCGATGATTCCGGAGAACATGCGATACACCATTCGTCAAAAGCCAAACTTTACCACGCCTGTCTCAGCGTGCTGCTTGCACTCAAGTCCGGATGGTAATAGGGTTCGAATCTTGCGTAATCGATTCATGAATGGGGAGACAAATGAAGAAGACAATCGTTGCCACACTGCTTTCGGCGCTTGCTGCAACCGCCCTGGCTGATCTCAATGTCGGCGTGACGCTTTCGGCGACGGGCCCGGCGGCATCGCTGGGCATTCCCGAGAAGAACACCATCGACCTGCTGCCGAAGACGATCGGCGGGCAGAAGGTCAATTACATTGTCCTCGACGATGCTTCCGACACGACGACCGCTGTCAAGAACGCAAGGAAGTTGATCAGCGAGAACAAGGTCGATGTCGTGATCGGCTCGACGACGACGCCCAATTCGCTGGCGATGATCGACGTCGCCGCCGAGACCGAAACGCCGATGATCTCGATGGCCGCTTCGGCGCGCATCGTCGAACCGATGGACGACAAGAAGAAATGGGTCTTCAAGACACCGCAGAACGATGCGCAGATGTCGACCGCCATCGTCGAGAGCATGACCAACAACAATGTGAAGACCGTCGCCTATATCGGCTTCTCCGACGCCTATGGCGAAGGCTGGTGGAACGAGTTCTCGAAGATCGCCGAGGCGCGCAAGATCACCCTGGTGGCGAACGAGCGTTTCAACCGCACCGATACCTCGGTTACCGGCCAGGTCCTCAAGATACTTGCCGCCAAGCCGGATGCGGTGCTTATCGGCGGCGCCGGCACGCCGGCCGCGCTGCCGCAGAAATCGCTCAAGGAAAAGGGCTACAAGGGCCAGATCTACCAGACGCACGGTGTCGCCAATGCCGACTTCCTGCGCGTCTGCGGCAAGGACTGCGAAGGCACCTTGCTGCCGGCGGGCCCGGTCCTTGTCGCCGACCAGCTGCCGGCCGATCACCCGGTCAAGAAATCTGCCATGGAATACGTGAACAAGTACGAAGCCGCTCAGGGCAAAGGGACGGTGTCCACCTTCGGCGCCCACGCCTGGGATGCCGGCCTGCTGCTGGCCACGGCCGCACCGGTGGCAATGAAAAAGGCGCAACCGGGCAGCAAGGAATTTCGTGCCGCCCTGCGCGATGCGCTTGAAGGTGTCAGGAATCTGCCGGTTGCGCACGGCGTCTTCAACATGAGCCCGACCGACCATCTTGGTTTCGACCAGCGCGCCCGGGTCATGGTCAAGGTGGAAAACGGCACCTGGAAGCTGATGAAGTAAATTGCTTCGACCCGCAGCGCAGCCTGGCGCGGGTTGCGCTGCGTGGTAGACTGCCGGCTTTGATCTCCTCCGGTGACAAGACGTGTTCAAGAAGCTGACTGAGGTTGCTCTGGCCGCGCTTCCCGCTGCCGCTTTCGCCGAAATGATCCTCAGCATGCCAGCTTCGGCAACTGGTCCGGCGGCGTCACCCGGCATCCCGGAAGAGAACACGATTCCCCGCTTGCTCCGAGCATGACGGCGGTCATTTCTGTGCCGGTAGCCCCGTTTCGTTGGTGTCGCTTGCGGCCTGACTTGGCAGCGCGCCCCGCGAACGCCTGGCGCTGCCGGTTGCCCTGATCCATGGACCTGCAGATATTCCTTCTCCTTGGCCAGGATGGCATCACCAACGGCGCCATCTACGCCCTGCTGGCGCTGGCGCTCGTGCTGGTGTTCGCGGTCACCCGCGCGATCTTCATTCCGCAGGGGGAGTTCGTCGCCTACGGCGCGCTGACGCTGGCTTCGCTGCAGGCCGGCAAGGTGCCGGGCACGATCTGGTTGCTGCTTTCGCTCGGTGCGGCCATAGCTGTCATCGATGGCTTCCGTCTCCTGCGCGAGCGAAGTTTTCGCAAGTTGCCGCCCTTGCTGATCTACAACATCGGGATTCCGCTGGCCTTTGCCGGCGGCCTGTTCGCCGTGCCGCCGACCCAGTTGCCGCTGTCGCTGCAGGTCGTGATCTCCATGCTGCTGGTGGTGCCGCTGGGGCCGATGATCTATCGCCTTGCCTACCAGCCGGTCGCCAGCGCTTCGGTGCTCGTGCTGCTGATTGTCTCGGTGGCCGTCCACCTGGCGCTGATCGGACTCGGCCTGCTGTTCTTCGGCGCCGAGGGTTCACGGACGCCAGTGTTCACCGACATCAGCTTCGAGTTGGCGGACGCTCCGTTGCAGGGGCAGACCGTTCTTGTCGTCGTCGCCTCGGCGCTGCTGATCATCGGCCTTTATTTCTTCTTCGAGCGCACCATCTACGGCAAGGCGCTGCGCGCCACCGCGATGAACCGGACGGGAGCCCGCCTGATGGGCATCCCCCCGGCACTTGCCGGCAAGCTGTGCTTCACCTTCGCGGCGGCGATCGGCGCCTTCTCGGGGATCCTGATCGCGCCGATCACGACCATTTACTATGATTCCGGCTTCCTGATCGGCCTCAAGGGCTTCGTCGGCGCCATCATCGGCGGCCTCGCCTCCTATCCGGTCGCCGCCCTCGGCGCCCTGCTGGTCGGCCTGCTCGAATCCTATTCCTCCTTCTACGCCAGCGCCTTCAAGGAAGTGATCGTGTTCACGCTGATCATCCCGGTGCTGCTGTGGCGCTCGCTGACCGCGCACCACGCCGAGGACGACGATGAGCACACCGACATCGTCAGCGCTGACCCCCGGCATTCGCAGATTGCCAGCCGCTGGCGCCGGTATCTGCCGTTCGCCGTCTTCGTTGGCCTGTTGCTGCTGGCTCCCCAGGTGCTGCCTGAATTCTCGGTCACGCTGCTCAACTACATCGGACTCTATGCCATCGTCGCGGTGGGTCTGGTGTTGCTGACCGGCGTCGGTGGCCTCACCTCCTTCGGGCAGGCAGCGTTTGTCGGACTCGGCGCCTACACGACGGCATGGCTGACCACGACCCATGGCTTCTCGCCTTGGGTCACACTGTTCATCGGACTCGCCGTCACCGGCGCCGTGGCGTGCTTCCTCGGCTTCATCACGCTGCGCATGGGCGGCCATTACCTGCCGCTGGGCACCATCGCCTGGGGCATCAGCCTGTACTTCCTGTTCGGCAATGTCGACTTCCTCGGCGGTCACACCGGTATCACCGGCATTCCGCCGGTGGGGCTGTTCGGCTGGGAGCTGAAATCGGGTCGTGATTTCTACTACCTTATCTGGATCGTCCTGTTGCTCGCGATCGTCGCTATCCGGAATCTGCTCGATTCGCGCGAAGGCCGGGCGATCAGGGCGCTCCCCGGGGGTATCGTGATGGCCGAGGCGATGGGCGTCGACACCCAGCGCACCAAGATCAAGATATTTCTGCTCGCGGCGCTGCTGGCGAGCGTTTCCGGCTGGCTTTACGCCCATCTGCAGCGCTTTGTGAACCCGACTCCGTTCTCGCTTACGCAGGGAATCGAATACCTGTTCATGGCCGTCGTCGGCGGCATTGGCAACGTCTGGGGCGCCGTTCTCGGGGCTGGTCTGATCACCATTCTCAAGCAGTGGCTGCAGGACTGGCTGCCACAGATTTTTGGCCAAAGCGGCAATTTCGAGATCATTGTTTTCGGCGTCGCCATGGTCCTCATCCTGCAGAAGGCGCGCGCCGGGATGTGGCCGCTGATCATGCGCCTGCTGCCGGTCCGTACCCTGCGCCGTGAAATTGTGCCGGCGGAAATGCTCCCCAAACGCGGGTCGACCGCACCCGGCGTCCTGCTTCTCGATGCGAGCGAGGTCACCAAGCGCTTCGGCGGCCTTGTCGCCAATAACAACATGGCGCTGACCGTGAAGGCCGGCGAGGTCATGGCGCTGATCGGCCCGAACGGTGCCGGCAAGAGCACGATGTTCAACTGCATTTCTGCGGCCAACCCGGCAACAACGGGGAAGATTGCCTTTCTTGGCGAGTCGACGGAAGCCCTCGCCGCGCGCGAAATCGCCCGCCGTGGCATGAGTCGCACTTTTCAGCACGTTCGCCTGCTCGGTCAGATGTCGGTTCTGGAAAACGTCGCCATCGGCGCTCACCTGCGTGGCCGCAAGGGCTTCATTTCCGCGGCGCTGCGTCTGGATCGTGGCGAGGAACATCGACTGATCGCCGAGGCGGTTCGCCAGATCGAACGGGTCGGCCTTGGCGACCGCACGTTCGATCCCGCCGGCAGTCTGTCGCTCGGCCAGCAGCGCATCGTTGAAATTGCGCGGGCGCTGGCCTCCGACCCCTGCCTGCTGCTTCTCGACGAGCCGGCTGCCGGCCTGCGCTACATGGAAAAACAGTCGCTGGGCGAATTGTTGCGCAAACTGCGCGCCGAAGGCATGGGCATTTTGCTCGTCGAGCACGACATGGATTTCGTCATGGGGCTGGCCGACCGCGTTGTCGTCATGGAGTTCGGCGAGAAGATCGCCGAGGGCAGGCCGGAGGAGGTCCAGCGCGACCCGAAGGTTCTCGAAGCCTACCTTGGGGGTGTGGATTGATGGTGACCAAACATCCTCACCTGCATGAGCACGAAACCATCCTCGAAGTGAAGAACCTGTCTGTCTCCTACAGCAAGATCGAGGCCTTGCATGATGTCAGTCTGACCATCCGGCGCGGCGAGATCGTTACCGTCATCGGCCCCAATGGCGCCGGCAAGACGACGCTGCTGCTGGCATTGATGGGGTTGCTGCCGGCCATTGGCAGCATCGTCTATATGGGGCAGGTCCAAGGTCGGGAACGGGAGGTCGAACACCTGGTGCGCCACGGAATGACGCTGGTCCCGGAAAAGCGCGAGCTGTTCGCCGAGATGAGCGTCGAGGACAATCTGGTGCTCGGCGCTTTCGATCGCTACCGTACCGGTCACCGTGACCACATGGAAACCATGGACGAGGTGTTCGAGTTATTCCCGCGCCTCGAAGAGCGCCGTGGCCAGCTCGCCGGCACGCTCTCCGGCGGCGAGCGCCAGATGCTGGCCATGGGCCGCGCGTTGATGGCCAAGCCCAGGCTGCTGATGCTCGACGAACCCAGTCTCGGGCTGGCGCCGCTGATCATCAAGGAGATCTTCCGCATCATCGCCGAACTCAAGCAAACGGGTGTCGCCATCCTGTTGATTGAACAAAACGCCCGCGCCGCCCTGCACATTGCCGACTACGGCTATGTGCTGGAAACCGGCGAGGTATCGCTGGCCGGTCCGAGCGGCGAACTGGCGGCCGACCCGCGCGTCATCGAGAGCTACCTCGGCCTCGGGCACAAGAAGGACTGAAGGCCCCGACTGCGTTCCAGAGGTGGTGCGGTCGGGCTACTGCATTCCCCTTTCCCCCCGGTTCTCGCTGTGGCCGGGACTTCCTCCGCGATCCCGATCGCCCTGTCCCGCCGGTCGTGCCTCGGGACGCGACATTTCGCGCATCGCGCCTGGCGGTGGTGGCACGGGCCTTGGCGCCTCGCGCAGCATCGGTGCCGGCGGCCGTTCGTGCGGCATCGATTCGCGGCGCGGTTCGCGTGGCGCGGGAGCCGGTTGCGGCATCTCGCGCATTGGACCGGAAGTGGACGGCATCTGCATCGACCTGCCTGTCTCACCCACCATGGGCATCGCCGGGCGCTCCTGCGCTGGCGCCTGTCGGAACGTCTCGCGGCGGAGATCCGGGGCAGCTGTCCCCGGCTGCTGCATTTCGCGCATTGGCGGTGGCGCTAGGCGCGACGGCTCCGGCGCGGGCGACAAAGAGGGCATCACCGGCGTCTGGCGGGAGCGGCGTTCTACCTGGGGTGCTTCCGGGATCGCCGACGGGCCCGGCCCTGCCCTGCCCGGCTGGCGTTCCTCCTGGAAAGGAAAGCGGCCGCGGTTCTCCAGGTTGCGGCCGTTGTTCGGAGTGGCACGCGAAGCATCCTGCCCGGGGAAGCGCGGCCCCGATTCAGGCATGCGGACAGGCTGCTGCGCCTCGGGGTTGGCCTGCGGCGCCCGCATGGCCGGTTGCGGCGTTCGCTCCGACAATCCCGGAAGCGGCGTGGAAGGACGTCGCTCCTCGTCCACGTGGCGGCCCGGGCGCGCCGCGCCGGCACCGGGCGCCAGCCACTCGCTGCCGGGCGCCCGCGCCGCTGCCGGAGCCTGCCCGAGTTCATGGCTGTCATGCGGGCGAATGGCTGCCCGGTCGATCCGACGGCCATCGCGGAGCGTGCCCGTCGGGACCACGGTGACGGCATGCGGCTGCCCGTAGTGTACGTAGTTCGGCCGGTAGTCGGGCCGCAGTGCCTGATCGATGTCCGCAGCATTCTTGACGTGCGTGACATTGACCTGCCGGATGTACGTCGGGCTGGTGCGATATGCCGGCACATAGACTTCACGTGGAGCCAGCGGGAACCAGCCGACTGCGGGGCTCGAACCCGAACTGAAACTGGCGCTCCAGCCCGGATTGCCGACCCAGCCAACCAGTGCCGGCGCATAGACCGGGCGGGCGATGTAGGTGCCGGGGGCCCAGCCCCAGCGGCCCCGGATCTGAACCCAGCGCCCGTAGTGGAACGGGGCGAAACCCCAAGGGGCGGCGTCGACCCAGGTCCACCCCCAGGGCACGACCCAAGCCCAGCGACCATAACGGTACGGCGCCCAGTCGGCGGTTACCGCCCTTGGATACCAAACCGTGCCATAGTCTGCTGCCGTGCTCCAGTCGCCATGGCTGTCGAGATCGTCATAGCCGGTCATGTAGGGCGACACGTTGCGCCGTGCCTGTGCCGACTTTTCCCGGTTGTCGCGCGCCGAAACCCAGGTATCGAAGTCGTCCCCATAGCGGGCAGCTTCGATCATCAGCACGCCGCGGCCATCGATGGTGACCATCTCGCCAGCGCGCAGGGTAACCGGGCGTTCGTTGGCGAAAATCTCCGCAGAGCCTGACTGGGCCGCAATGGTAGTTCGGTCGGTCGCAACCTCCAGACGGTAGCGGCCGGTTCCGGAAAAGCGGACTTGCCCGGCAGGTGTCGTGACAGCGAGATCGTCCGCCTGGTCGCGATCACGAATGGTGACTGCCAGCGTGCCGCCATGCAGAAGCAGGTCGACGTTACGGTCGTCGACCGTGGCGAATTCCGCCTGGCTGTCGCTACCGAGCCGGTAGGCCGTCGAGCCGATCCAGGCCTCGGCCCTCGCGCCTCGCCCGGTGTCAATGATGGCGCCGCTGCTGACTGGCCAGTTGACCAGGGCCGGGGAGCCGCCGTCCTGCTGACTGCCGCGGTAGGTCACGCTGCCATCGACCAGCGACAATCGACCGACACGAGCGGGCGGGTCGCCCGCCGCCATTGCCGGCACCAGAACGGCGATCAGGGACATCAGCGCGAAGATATGGCGAAAAAGGGAAGGCATCAGCAACTCCGTCGAATGCGGCCGCAGGCAAAGCTTACCGCTCTTTCAACCAAGTAACGTGCGTCTGTCCGATCGGATGAATGGCTATGCCAGGAAAGTTGTTACCGAATGTTGCGGGGCGCGGCGGGCTACCGCTGAACAGGTCGGGGAAAGCAGGGAAAACCTGTTACTTTTCAGCGCCCTGACGTAAAATCCGGCACCCACTACTGTGCCGCAATCCCCCTGTATCCATGCTCTATCCAACCCGTTTCGATGTCATCGTCGTCGGTGGCGGCCATGCCGGCACCGAGGCTGCGCTTGCCGCCGCGCGGTCGGGTGCGAACACGCTGCTGCTCACGCACAACCTCGACACGCTGGGGGCGATGAGCTGCAATCCGTCGATTGGCGGCATCGGCAAGGGGCATCTGGTGCGCGAGGTCGATGCGCTGGGTGGCGCGATGGCGGCCGCCACCGACGAGGCCGGCATCCAGTTCCGCATCCTGAACGCCTCGAAAGGCCCGGCGGTGCGGGCAACACGTGCGCAGGCCGATCGCGTGTTGTACAAGCAGGCGATCCGTGGCCGCCTGGAAAATCAGCCCAATCTGACCATCTTCGCCGAAGCCTGCGATGACCTGATCGTCGAAGGCGACAAGGTTTGCGGCGCGGTGACGCAACTGGGCATCCGTTTTTTTGCCTCTGCCGTGGTGTTGACCGCAGGCACCTTCCTCAACGGCAAGATCCACGTCGGGCTGGCAAACTATACCGGCGGCCGCATGGGCGATCCCCCCTCGGTTTCGCTGGCCGCCCGCTTGAAAGAGCTCAAGCTGCCGCAGGGGCGGCTAAAGACAGGCACGCCGCCGCGTCTCGACGGCAAGACTATCGATTTCTCGGAGCTGGAAGAGCAGCATTCGGACGAGCCGCTGCCGGTGTTTTCCTTCCTCGGCAACGCCGCCCAGCACCCGAAGCAACTGCCCTGCTGGATCACCGAAACCAACCAGCGCACGCACGACATCATCCGCTGCGGCCTCGACCGTTCGCCGATGTACACCGGTGTCATCGAGGGGGTCGGCCCGCGCTACTGCCCGTCGATCGAAGACAAGATCCACCGCTTCGCCGACAAGACCAGTCATAACGTCTTCCTCGAACCGGAAGGCCTGAGGACGCTGGAGATCTACCCCAACGGCGTGTCGACGAGCCTGCCGTTCGACATCCAGCTGGCGCTGGTGCGCTCGATCCGCGGCTTGGAAAACTGCCATATCCTGCGTCCCGGCTACGCCATCGAATACGACTTCTATGACCCGCGCGCCCTCAAGGACACGCTGGAAACCAAGGCCATCGGCGGTCTGTTCTTCGCCGGCCAGATCAACGGCACGACCGGCTACGAGGAAGCCGCCGCCCAGGGTCTGCTCGCCGGCGTCAATGCGGCGCGCTCCGTGCTTGGCGAAGCGGGCTGGTGTCCGAGGCGCGACGAGGCTTACCTCGGCGTACTGGTCGATGACCTGATCACGCGCGGCGTTTCCGACCCCTACCGGATGTTCACCAGTCGCGCCGAGTATCGCCTCAGTCTGCGCGAGGACAACGCTGACCTGCGCCTGACCGAACACGGTCGCGCACTCGGCCTGGTGGGCGACGTGCGCTGGGAATTCTTCTGCAGGAAGCGCGATGCGGTCGCGGCCGAACAGGAGCGCCTGAAATCGACCTGGGTCAATCCGAAGATCCTTCCCGCCGAAGATGCCTTGCGCGTTCTCGGCAAAGCCATCGAGCACGAATATAGTCTGTTCGATCTGCTGCGCCGTCCGGAGATCACCTACGGCGAACTGATGACGCTGACCGGCGCCGGCGCCGGTCGGGTTGAGGGAACCAGTGACCCGCTAGTCGTCGAACAACTCGAGATCTCCGCCAAGTATCAGGGGTATGTCGATCGTCAGGCGGAGGAGGTCGCGCGGTCGACCGCCTATGAAGGCATGATTCTGCCTGCTGATCTTGATTACGCCAGCGTCACCGCCTTGTCCAACGAGGTCCGGCAGAGACTTGCTCAGCATCGGCCGCAGACCATCGGCCAGGCCTCGCGAATCCAGGGAATAACTCCGGCGGCGATCTCGTTGCTGTTGGTCCACCTGAAGCGCTTGAGCCTCGCGCGGGCGGCATGAGCACGATGACGCTGGCGGCCGGCCTGACCGCCCTCGGAATTGCGCTGCCCGAAGCGGCGCAGCTGAAGCTGCTGGCCTTCCGCGACTTGTTGCTTAAGTGGAACCGGACCTACAACCTGACCGCGCTGCGCGATCCGCAGCAGGCCATTTCGCATCACCTGCTCGATGCGCTCGCCATTCTGCCGCACGTCGGCACCAGTCCCTTGCTTGATGTGGGCAGCGGTGGCGGCCTGCCGGGCATTCCGCTGGCGATTGCCCACCCCGACCTGGCGGTTACGCTGGTGGACACTGTGCAGAAGAAAGCCGCCTTTCTCCAGCAGGTCGCGATCGAGCTTGAATTAAAGAATGTTGCGGTCCACCATGCCCGAGTCGAGGAAATGCGGGGACAATACGCCCAGATCAGCTCGCGCGCCTTCGCCGAATTGGCGCTCTTTGTCAGCCTGACGCGACACAGGCTGGCACCGGGTGGTCGCTGGTTGGCCATGAAAGGCGCACGACCCGACGCTGAAATAGCCGTACTGCCTGCCAACTGCAAGGTTGAAGCGATGATCCGTCTCGCCGTGCCCGGGCTGGATGCCGAACGACATTTGATCATTTTGAAAGCGGTGCCATGAAAGTACTCGCCATAACCAATCAGAAAGGTGGCGTCGGCAAGACGACGACGGCGGTCAATCTGGCCGCCTCGCTGGCGGCCGAGGGCAGGCGGGTTCTGTTGATCGACCTCGATCCGCAGGGCAATGCCACGACCGGGGCCGGGGTGACCAAGCAGGAAGCGTTGCCTACCGTCTATCAATTGCTGCTCGGGGCCGCCAAGCTGGCCGAAGTCAGCCTCAGGACCGATTTCGGTTTCGCCATCATTCCTGCCAACCGCGAACTGGCTGGCGCCGAGGTCGAACTGATCGGGCTCAAGGAGCGCGAGTATCGGCTGAAGAATGCTCTGCTAGCCGGCCATGCCAGCTACGACTTCATACTGATCGACTGTCCGCCGGCGCTCAACATGCTGACGGTCAACGGGTTGGTTGCCGCCGATTCCGTCCTGATTCCGATGCAGTGCGAGTACTACGCTCTGGAAGGGCTCTCCGACCTCGTCGAGACCCTGCGCAAGGTGCGAGCCCATCTCAATTCCCGTCTCGAAATCGAGGGCCTGCTGCGCACCATGTACAACGCGCAGAGCACGTTGACCCAGCAGGTCTCCGGCGAGCTGGAGCGCCATTTCGGCAACAAGGTTTACCGGACCATCGTGCCGCGCAATGTCCGGCTGGCCGAGGCGCCGTCCTACGGCAAGCCGGTCATCGCCTTTGACAAGAACTCGAAGGGTGCGCAGGCCTACAGCGCCCTCGCCAGGGAAATTCTCGAAAGGTTCGCCCCATGATCAAGATGAAAGGACTCGGCCGCGGTCTCGACGCGCTGCTTTCCGGCAGCGACAGACCACATGGAGACGAGCAGCGGAGCCTGCCGGTAGACCGACTGCGCCCCGGCAAGTATCAGCCGCGCACGCAGATGGATGAAGGTTCGCTGGGCGAACTGGCGGCCTCGATCAGGGTCCAGGGCATCATGCAGCCGATCCTGGTGCGTGCCGTCGACGGCACGCCGGGTGCGGAGCGCTACGAAATTGTCGCCGGCGAACGGCGCTGGCGGGCCGCGCAGCTGGCGGGCCTCGCGGAAGTGCCGGTGCTGATCCGCAGAATTCCCGACGAGCAGGCGCTGGCAATGGCGCTGATCGAGAACATTCAGCGCGAAAACCTGAATCCCCTTGAAGAAGCACAAGGCCTGCAACGGCTGATCGACGAGTTCGGCCTGACGCACCAGCAGGCCGCCGACGCAGTCGGGCGCTCGCGCCCGACTGCAACCAATCTGCTGCGATTGTTGCAGTTGACTGCGGCGGTCCAGGAATTGCTGCTGTCCGGCAAGCTCGACATGGGCCATGCCCGGGCTCTCCTGCCGCTGGCGGGGGTGCAGCAGGTGGCCCTGGCCCAGCGTATCGCACAAAAAGGGCTGTCCGTACGCGAAGCGGAGCGACTGGTGCAGCATCTGCTGAAACCGCCCAAGAGATCTCCGGAAGAAAATCCTGACCGTGATCTACTTCGCCTGCAAGAAGAGCTTTCCGATGGCCTCGGGACAAATGTTGCGATCCGCTCCAACAAGAAGGGTGCCGGCAAAGTCACCATCGAATTCGGAAGTCTCGACCAACTGGACGGCCTCATTTCACTTCTGCGCGGGTGATTGATGGAAGAACCCGAAAAGTGTCTCCGACGTGGAGAAAAAAGTGCCTTTGTGCAACGCAGCAATTGACTCATCTATAAGACCCCAATATAATAACGGGGTTTTCAATCGGGGCCTGCCGTGCACCCGCATGTGAGCTGGATACTCAGCCGACAAGCGGCGCTGGCGATACTCTTGGCAACCATTGCTTGGGTGTTGGTCAGCAGCAATGCGGCAGTCTCGATTCTGATCGGGGGATCAATCGGCATCATCGCCAACGCGGGCTATGTCCTGCGCGCTATGCGAATGTCGACGGGGAATGACCCGCTCAGGCAGTATCGGGCGCAGTCGGCCGGAGAGGGGTTGAAGTTTGCCTTGACCTTCGCCGGGTTTGCGTTGGTGTTCTGGGGGTACAAGGAAGTGGCGGCCTTGCCGCTCTTTCTTGGCTACGCATCAACCTTTGCCATCTTCTGGGTGGCACTCTTGAAGCAACGCTAGGCTGGACGGAGAAATCATGAGCGCTGAAGGCGGCTTGACCACAACGGGCTATATCCAACACCACCTGACCAACCTGGTCGTCTGTTCCGACGCCGCCAAGGATGTTTCGGGTCACTGCCATGGATTCTGGTCCTTTCACCTCGACACCCTGCTCGTTTCCGGTCTCCTCGGCTTGATCGTTTTCGGCCTGATGGCTAAGGTGGCCAGCAAGGCATCCGCCGGCGTCCCCGGCGGTCTGCAGAACTTCATCGAGATGGTCGTCGGTCTGGTCGATCAGCAGGTCAAGGACACCTTCCACGGCAAGAGCAAGCTGGTTACCCCGCTCGCCATCACGATTTTCGTCTGGGTGTTCGTCATGAACGCCATGGACCTGATCCCGGTCGATTTCCTTCCCATGGGTGCCGCCGCTGCTGGAGTGCCTTACCTGAAGTCCGTTCCGACCACCGATCCCAACCTGACCTTCGCCATGTCCATCACGGTCTTCTTGATCTCGATAGTCATGGGTCTCAAAGTGAAGGGTTTCGGCCATTTCATGCACGAAGTGTTCGCGGTCCCGTTCGGTCTCAAGCTCGCCCCGGTCAATCTCCTTTTCCGCATCATTGAAGAAATCGCCAGGCCGATCTCGCTGTCCCTGCGTCTCTTCGGCAACATGTATGCCGGCGAAATGGTGTTCATCCTGATCGCCCTGCTCGGAATCTGGCAGTTTCCCCTGGCCTTGCCTTGGGCGCTGTTCCACATCCTGATCATCACCCTGCAAGCCTTCGTGTTCATGATGCTGACCATCGTGTACATGTCCCTGGCCGCAGAGTCGCACTAAGTTTTTTGGCAGTTTCCCGTAGTTTTTGACTTTAACCGCAACAACCAACCTTACTTAGGAGTAAACATGGAACTCGCAACCGTTCTCTCCAACACCGCCATCGCTGTGGCCATCCTGATCGGCGCTGGTGCTCTGGGCACCGCCATCGGTTTCGGCATCCTTGGCGGCCGTTTCCTGGAAGGCGCGGCCCGTCAGCCAGAAATGATCCCCACGCTGCAGGTCAAGATGTTCATCGTGGCTGGTCTGCTTGATGCGGTTACCATGATCGGCGTCGGTATCGCCCTGTTCATGCTTTTCGCCAATCCGTTCATCGCCCTGGTCAAGTAATCATCCGCGCGCCTGTAACCCTTATTACTAGGAGGTTAGCGTGAGCATTAACGCTACACTGATTGGTCAGGCAATCTGGTTTGCACTCTTCATCTGGATCACGATGAAGTATGTCTGGCCGCCGTTGCAAAAGGCGATGGCCGACCGTCAAGCGCAGATCGCTGAAGGCCTGGCAGCGGCCGAACGTGGCAAGCATGAGCAAGAGCTTGCCGCCAAGCGTTCCGCTGATGCCCTGCGTCAAGCCAAGGAGAAATCCGCGGAATTCGTGGCGCAAGCCGAAAAGCGTGCGCAGCAGATCGTCGACGAAGCCAAGACCAACGCCAAGGTCGAGGCCGACAAGGTTGTCGCCGGCGCCAAGGCCGAGATCGACCAGGAGGTCGAGCGCGCCAAGCAGCACTTGCGTGAACGCGTCGCCGAACTGGCGGTTGTCGGCGCCGAGAAGATCCTGCGCAAGGAAATCAACGCGTCCGCGCATGCCGACATGCTGGCCGGCCTGAAACAGGACCTGTAAGCAAATGGCCGAATCCGTCACTATCGCCCGCCCTTACGCCGAGGCGCTGTTTCGTGTGGCCAAGGAAAGCGGCAATCTGGCCAGCTGGTCGATGCCGGTAGGCAAGCTTGTCGAGGTGGCTAGCAATCCCGAAGCCCGCGAGGCTATTGGCGACCCCAACGTGGCGGCCGGGCAACTGGTCGACCTGTTCCGGTCTGCCTGCGGCAACACGGTAGATGCGGAGCTGGCCAATTTTATCCAGCTGCTTTCCGACAATGACCGTCTTGCGCTGTTGCCCGAAATTGGCGCCTTGTACGAAAGTTACAAGCAGGCCGAAGAAGGCACCAAGCAAGCCAAGATCGTTTCGGCCTTCCCGATCGACGCTTCCCAGGTCAAGGCGCTTCTTCCGCAACTCGAGACGGTATTCAAGTCAAAGCTTGAGGCTTTCGTTTCGGTCGATCCGGAACTGATTGGCGGTATCAAGGTAATCGTCGGCGACCAGGTGCTGGATGCGTCTGTCCGCGCCAAGCTCGACACAATGGCTACGGCACTGAACAACTAGGAGAAACTCATGCAGTTGAATCCTTCCGAAATTTCTGAACTTATTAAGAGCAAGATACAGAATCTGCAAAGCGCATCGGAAGTGCGCACGCAGGGCACGGTAGTTTCCGTTACCGATGGTATCTGCCGCATCCACGGCCTGCAGGATGCCATGCAAGGTGAAATGCTGGAGTTTCCCGGCAATACCTTTGGCATGGCGCTCAACCTTGAGCGCGATTCCGTCGGGTCGGTGGTTCTTGGTGCGTACGAGCACATCTCCGAAGGCGATGTTGTCAAGACGACTGGTCGCATTCTGGAGGTCCCCGTCGGTCCCGAACTGCTTGGCCGTGTGGTCAACTCCCTGGGCCAGCCGATCGATGGCAAGGGGCCGATCAACGCCAAACTAACCGACAAGATAGAAAAGGTCGCGCCGGGCGTCATCTGGCGCAAGTCGGTTTCGCAGCCGGTGCAGACCGGCCTGAAGTGCGTGGACGCGATGGTGCCAATCGGTCGCGGCCAGCGCGAGCTGATCATCGGCGACCGCCAGACAGGCAAGACGGCTGTTGCGGTCGACACGATCATCAACCAGAAGGGCAAGAACCTGTTCTGCGTTTATGTCGCTATTGGCCAGAAGGCTGCCACCATCGCCAACGTCGTGCGCAAGCTTGAAGAGCATGGCGCGATGGAATTCACCATCGTTGTTGCCGCTTCGGCTTCGGAGTCTGCTGCGCTGCAATACATCGCGCCATACTCGGGCTGTACGATGGGCGAGTATTTCCGTGACCGTGGGCAGGATGCGCTGATCATCTATGACGATCTGACCAAGCAAGCTTGGGGCTACCGTCAGGTTTCTCTGCTGCTGCGCCGTCCGCCGGGCCGCGAAGCCTACCCGGGCGACGTGTTCTATCTCCACTCCCGTTTGCTCGAGCGTGCTGCTCGCGTTTCGGAAGCCTGGGTCGAGAAGCTCAGCAATGGCGAAATCAAAGGCAAGACCGGTTCTTTGACCGCTCTGCCAGTGATCGAGACTCAGGCCGGCGACGTTTCCGCCTTCGTTCCCACCAACGTCATCTCCATCACTGACGGTCAGATCTTTCTGGAAACCGACCTCTTCAACGCCGGTATCCGTCCTGCGATCAACGCCGGTATCTCGGTGTCGCGCGTCGGTGGTGCGGCCCAGACCAAACTGGTCAAGAAGCTTGGTGGCGGAGTCCGGCTGGCGCTGGCGCAGTACCGCGAACTCGCGGCCTTCGCGCAGTTTGCTTCCGACCTCGACGAAGCAACCCGCAAACAGTTGGAGCGTGGCCGTCTGGTCACCGAGCTGATGAAGCAGCCGCAGTATTCGCCGATGAGCATTTCTGAAATGGCCGTCACGCTTTATGGTGCGGACAAGGGCTACTTTGACGATGTCGAGGTCAGGCGGGCCCTGGAGTGCGAGAAGGGGATGATCGGGTACCTCAAGACCAACTGCGCGGACCTCATGGCCAAGATGGAGTCCACCGCAGAGCTCGATGGCGAAGCCGAGAAGCTCCTCGCTGCCGGAATCGCAGCCTTCAAGAGCAGCTGGGCCTGATCTAGGAGAAAGCCATGGCTAGCGGCAAGGAAATACGTACCAAGATCAAGAGCGTCGAGAACACGCGCAAGATCACCAAGGCCATGGAAATGGTGGCCGCATCCAAAATGCGCAAGGCGCAGGACCGGATGCGGGCTGCCCGGCCCTACGGCGAAAAAATCCGGCGCATTGCGGCGAACTTGTCCCATGCTCTCAGCGAGTACAAACACCCGTTTCTCGTCAAGCGGGAGCAGGTGCGCACCGCCGGCCTGATTCTCATCACTTCTGACAAGGGTCTGTGTGGTGGGCTCAACTCCAATGTTCTGCGCATGGCCGTTGGCCACATGAAGGATTTCGACGCTCAGGGCAAGAAGTATCAGGTAACCTGCATCGGCAACAAGGGTTTGGGTTTCATGCAGCGCATGGGCGGCAAGGTCGTATCTCACATCACGGGTATCGGCGATGCGCCCCATCTTGAGAACCTGATTGGTCCGGTCAAGGTTCAGCTCGATGCCTACCTGAAGGGCGAGGTCGATGCGCTGTATATTGGCTATACGCGCTTCATCAACACAATGAAGCAGGAGCCGGTATTCGAGCAGTTGCTCCCGCTGTCCGGCGAAGCTGTCGGCTCCGGGAAGTCCAAGTGGGATTATGTGTACGAACCGGATTCAAAGGCCGTTATCGACGATCTGCTGGTCCGTTATATTGAAGCTTTGATCTATCAGGCAGTGGCTGAAAACATGGCATCCGAACAGTCCGCCCGGATGGTTGCTATGAAGTCTGCCTCCGACAACGCCAAGACTGTTATCGGTGAGTTGAAGCTGATTTATAACAAGACCCGTCAGGCCGCGATTACCAAGGAACTGTCGGAAATCGTGGGCGGCGCAGCCGCCGTCTGATGAAAAAGCGAAGCTTTTAATTTTTGGGGATTTGAATATGAGTCAAGGTTCCATCGTTCAGTGTATCGGCGCCGTTGTGGATATCCACTTTCCACGCGACGCGATGCCCAGGATATATGACGCGCTCAGGCTGGATGCCGCCGAAGCCAATGATATGGTTGAAGCCGACCTCACCTTTGAGGTTCAGCAGCAGCTGGGTGACGGCGTCGTCCGTACCATCGCCATGGGTTCCTCCGACGGCCTGCGTCGTGGCATGAAGGTCACCAACTCCGGCGCCCCGATATCCGTTCCGGTTGGCATGGGTACGCTGGGTCGCATTATGGACGTTCTTGGACGTCCGATTGACGAGGCCGGGCCAATTGAAGGCAATGAGGTCCGACCGATTCACGCTTCCGCACCGAAGTTCGACGAACTTTCCTCCTCGATTGATCTGCTCGAAACCGGCATCAAGGTTATCGACCTGATCTGCCCGTTTGCCAAGGGCGGCAAGGTCGGCCTGTTCGGTGGCGCCGGCGTCGGCAAGACCGTCAACATGATGGAATTGATCAACAACATCGCCAAGCAGCACGCTGGTCTTTCCGTGTTCGCAGGCGTCGGTGAGCGTACCCGTGAAGGTAACGACTTCTACCACGAAATGAAGGACTCCAACGTTCTCGACAAGGTCGCGATGGTATTCGGTCAAATGAACGAGCCGCCGGGCAACCGTCTGCGCGTTGCGCTGACCGGTCTGACCATGGCCGAGCGTTTCCGGGACGATGGTCGCGACATCCTGCTCTTCATCGACAATATCTACCGCTTTACGCTGGCGGGTACCGAAGTTTCTGCTCTGCTCGGTCGCATGCCCTCCGCCGTGGGCTATCAGCCGACGCTGGCTGAAGAAATGGGCCGTCTGCAGGAGCGCATCACTTCGACCAAAGTTGGTTCGATCACCTCCATCCAGGCCGTGTATGTGCCCGCCGATGACCTGACCGACCCATCTCCGGCAACCACCTTCGGTCACCTCGACTCGACGGTTGTGCTGTCGCGTGACATCGCGTCGCTCGGTATCTATCCTGCTGTCGATCCGCTCGACTCCACCTCCCGCCAGCTCGATCCGCAGGTCGTCGGAGAAGAGCATTACGAGGTCGCCCGTGCCGTTCAGATGACGCTCCAGAAGTACAAGGAATTGCGCGATATCATTGCCATCTTGGGAATGGACGAACTGTCTCCGGAAGATAAGCTCTCGGTGTCACGCGCCCGCAAGATTCAGCGCTTCCTGTCGCAGCCGTTCAATGTGGCCGAAGTCTTCACTGGTTCACCGGGCAAGTACGTGACGCTCAAAGATACCATCAAGGGCTTCAAGGGCATTTGCGCTGGCGACTACGATCAGCTGCCTGAGCAGGCGTTCTACATGGTTGGCGGTATCGAGGAAGTCATCGAAAAGGCCAAGACGCTGCAGTAAGGCGTCGTCAGCATAGGAGCCATTTATGGCCATTTCTGTTCATTGTGATGTGGTTAGCGCCGAAGAGTCCATCTTCTCTGGTGAGGTCGAATTCGGGGTGTTTCCGGGCGAAGCTGGGGAACTCGGCATTCTCCCTCATCACACCCCGCTGCTCACGCGAATCAAACCGGGCACTATCCGTCTCAAGGTGCAGGGCCAGAACGATTTCGAACTGGTCTATGTGTCCGGCGGTATGCTGGAAGTTCAGCCTGGTATGGTTACCGTCTTGGCAGATACTGCTATTCGTGCCCACGATCTGGATGAAGCCAAGGCGATAGAAGCGAAAAGGCGCGCCGAGGAAGCGCTTGCCAGTCGCAAGGCGGCAATGGACTACGCGTCAGCCGAAGCCGAACTTGCTCAGGCGATTGCGCAGTTGCGGGCAATCCAGCGCTTGCGTAGCAAGTCGAGCCACTGAGAGCGTGTGTGGCAACCAAAAAAAGGCAGCTGCGGCTGCCTTTTTTGTTGCTCCAATCGGCTAGGCAGATAGCCGGGCAATCCGCTTTTCCAGACGGGCAAGCTCGTCGCGCAGATGGTCGACGTCACTGCAAAACTGTTCGAGATCAGAGGCTCGCGTGACTAGTGCGGACTCCTCGGTTGCGAACTCGGTTAGATTGGCGCCGAGCCTCTGTAGTGTCGAGCGTTGCCAGGCCAGGCCGTCTGCGAACAACCGCGCGATCCGGTGGGCCGGAACATCGCCAACCACCCCCGCAAGGTCGGCCTCGTAGTCCCAGCGCAGGTTTCTGAAGACAAAGGCAAGAGTCTCGGCAAAATTTGCCGCCCCAGTCAATCTGGCAGAGGAAATGATACTTTGCGGATCAGTAAGCAGGCGGAAGATGGCATCGGACGGGAAGGCCACCGTCACGGCAGCAGCATCGTCCGGCCCGGCCGGACGGAGCGATCCAGTCTCGGTCACTGTCATCGGCAGCGGGTCAGGGCCACCCTCGATTCGAAAAGTCTGCCCAGCATACGACTCTAGACGCTGACGGGCCCAGTCCTCATTCGCCAGCAGGTGATTGAGGACAGGAACCAGCAGGTCAGCCAGTGCCGTCATTAGGTGAGCTGCTGAATTCCGGCGAGGAGCCAGCCGCGACCCCCGTCCGCCGGCTGGACCAGATGCCAGATTTCATCGAACGGCTGTGCCGGCGCTTCGTCGTTCTCACGGTTCATTCCGTAGAAACGCACGGCGGCAACATGCCGCGCAGGTTCGCCGAGAACCTCGAGCAGTTCGCCAGCCAAAGTCAGAAAATCGGTGATCTGCCGTGCTCCATGCCGATCGGCAAGCTCCAGTTCGAACTCGGCAAACATCTCCGGCGTCGTTAGCTCACGCATGTCGTCAAGGTTGCAGGCATTGTTGGCAGCCTGCAGGCGCAAGAAGTTGCGCTTGGCGACTTCGAGAAAGGCATCCCGATCAAAATCGGCTGGAATGACGCGCTGAACCGGTATCGAAACTTTCGGCTCCAACGGTTCGCCATCAGGCGTATGAAACAGCAGTTCTGTTGCTGGCGCCATGCCGGGACCGCCGACGCCCGCGTACTGGATCGACTCGTCCAGCGAGCCACGATTGATCACGCGCTTGCGCAACAGCATCCACAACAGGAAGATGGCAGCCCCGGCGAAAACCGCAACCAGCAGCATATCAGCCAGACCTTGTCCAAGACCGAAATGGGTGAGCAGCGCGGCGAGCCCAAGACCAGCGGCGAGGCCGGCCAGTGGTCCCATCCAGCTACGTTTGGGCACAGGTGCCGCCGAAGTGCCGGCAGAATGCGGGGCGGGTTGCTTTTGTGTCACCGACCCACGCTCAATGCCCTTGGAAGCGCCGTGGCCAAGACGTTTCGCCTCGGCGGTGGAAACGGCCAGGCCGAAAGAGAGTACGCCTGCGCACAACATCAACCAAAACCGTTTCATCAATCCCCCGGCCTAAAACTTGAAGCCGCGGTGGAGAGCTACCACGCCAAGGGCCATGTTGAAGTACTCGACCTTCTCGAAACCAGCCTTTTCCATCATCTGTTTGAGTTCTTCCTGGTCTGGATGGACACGGATTGACTCGGAAAGGTATTTGTAGCTGTCCGCGTCGTTGGTGACTAGCTTGCCGACGCGCGGGATCACATGAAACGAATAGAAATCGTAGGCCGGCGCCAATGGCTTCCATATCTGCGAAAACTCGAGTACCAGAAGCCGGCCGCCCGGTCTCAGGACACGGTACATCTCGGCCAGGGCCGCATCCTTGTGGGTCATGTTGCGCAGCCCGAAGGCAACTGAAACGCAGTCGAACCAGTCATCCGGAAAAGGCAGCTTTTCCGCATCGCATTGAGCGGTCGGCAGCATCTGCCCCTTATCGGCCAGGCGATCTCGACCGCGAGCCAGCATGGCATTGTTGATGTCGGTCAGCCATACCTGACCGCTCTGGCCAGCGATCTTCGCGAAGGCCAGCGCCAGATCGCCCGTGCCACCGGCGACGTCGAGGACGCGCGTACCTTCGCGGACCCCGCTGCGCTGGATGGCGAATGCCTTCCACACCCGGTGCAAACCGCCCGACATCAGGTCATTCATCAGGTCGTAGCGGTTGGCGACCGAATCGAATACATCGGCGACGCGTCGCGCCTTTTCGCTTTCGGTGACGGTCTCGTAGCCGAAATGGGTGGTTTCGCTTTTCATGGGTTCAGTGATGTTGACCGCAACTGCCCGCGCTCGGGCGTGAACTCGTGTCGATATCGCGCGACAGACCTTGGGCTTCGATCTGCTTCAAGTACTCATCCCAGAGTGCTTCTTGGTGCCGCCCAAGGTTGTACAGCAGATCCCAGGAGTAGAGGCCGCTGTCATGACCATCGGAAAAGACAAGCCGCACGGCATAAGATCCAACTGGTTCAATCCGTTCGATTTCGACGTTCCGCTTGCCGGTCTGCAGCACTTCCTGCCCGGGGCCATGACCACGTGCCTCAGCAGAAGGGGTGAAAGCCCGCAGAAACTCGCACCCCAACTCGTACCTCTCGCCGCTCTCGTAGCAAAGCTCGAGGACGCGCGATTTCTTATGCAATCGGATGTCCGTCGGTATCGGCGTATCCCGTTCGATGCCAGCCATAGAAATCTCCAGTGAAGGCTGCTAGTTTAGCGTACTCGCCGTCACCTTGAGAAAACCGGCATCAAAGCGTTTCGAAACTGATCCGGTCGAAATCGACGCCGCCCTGCCTGACATGCTGCATGCGTACCTTCCAGGACTTGTCTCCGACAACGATTTCAAGCAAGCCACTGGCTTTATACAGCCCTGTTGGTATCACGATCGAGCTTTCCTGGCCAATGGTGGCCATTGGTGGCAGCAAGAAGGCCCGCACATAGCGATCCGCGTGTCCGGGTTGTCCGGAAGCACGTCGTACCGCGACCGCTTGCGGCAGACCTGGCAAGAGCGCAATGCCTAATACCACGCCTCCCGAGTACTCCTGCATCAGCCAAGTCGCCTGCCCAAGGAGAAAATGCTCGCCGTCATGCGGACAAACAGAGAGCAACTGGCTGTGGGCAATGCGTTCCCCGGCATGGCTGCGACTCAGGCGAAAACCGTTGGCCGAATGGTTGATGACGGTCCATACATCAGCTGAAAAATCGCCATGCTTTCTGATCTTCAGTTGCTGTCCCGGCATGACGCGGTCACGGAATGTGAACAACTCGTCGAATTCGCCTCGCGAATAACCTGTCGCCGAATCCTGCTGGATGAATTCCTCGCCGCCGACGAAGAAGTGGATGGCTTCGAAACCGACGACGATCCGTGCCGTGCCTTCCGAGGCAAAGCGGCGGAAACGGCGCGGCGATGTTGACTGGGTCCATGGCCGTGACAGGCGCTCAAGAATCTTGATGACATGCCCCGGGGTCTCCTCACCGAGGCCCAGTTGCGATGGCGTCAGGCGCTGATGAAGCTGTGAAAGCATGTGGCTGAGCTGGAGGCCGAGCCGGCTGGTGTCAAGGAGGCGCGCATCGGAACCAATCTTTTCGGTGGCGCCGGTTGGATGAAGTGGCAGATCCTTCCGCAACTCGACCAAGTAGGGAGACACTTCGTATTCGTCATTGACCGGATGCAGTGCCACCAGCGGAGCCCACATAATGGCCCAGCGGCGGACAAGATTAAGATCGCGGACACTGCTGCCGTAAGGACTGGCAACATCGATCAGTAGCAGAGTGACATAGGCTGCCGCGCAGTGCGTTGCCTGCAGATCGTTCTCCAGCGAATCCTGGACAGGATACGAAGTGACCCCCAGCTGCTCGGCGGTTTCGTAATGGCCGTGAAGTTCTTGCCAGATGCCGGCTGGCACTTCCCGCCGTGCGCGGAAGTGTTCCACAATGATCAAGCCGGTGTAGTAGAGGCGGCGATGCAGGACCAGTGCCGCGAGAGTGGAATGCTGGGGATCGTCGGGGGGCGGCTCGAGCAAGCGAGTGCACATGGAATAAGCCGCGGCCATGTGGCGCCAGGCAGAAACCACCCGCTCGAAACTAGCCTCCTGCTCGTCGGTGAGAACCAGTGGTTTGTTATGGTAGCGCCGGGCAATCTCCTCCTCGGTGAAACTGAGCGGAGCCCTTGTTTGTTCGAGTAGCGACAGCAGAATATCGGGGGCGGGCGGATTCTCGGTCAGCGCCTCAAGGAATGCCATCAGCCGCTGATCGGCAAGCAACGGGTTGGCCAGCGGCACCTGCGAAATATAAAGCGACCCGGCTTGCAGATCGGGGATCGAGAGTGGGGGCAATGGCGTGGTCACTATTTTCAGCCTTGATGTTCGTCAGGATGAAGTTGCTTGCCCAGTGCCTGGCGCAGGGCGTCTGCGCTTACGGCAGGGTGGGGCCGAGGAGCATCACGCTGGACGTTACCCCAGATCGGTTCCGGGAAATGGCGATCATCATGCCAGCGCGGGATGACGTGCCAATGCAGATGTGGCGTCAGGTTGCCGAGGCTGGCGAGATTCATCTTGTCGGGAGTGAACAGGGAACGCACGACAGTCTCGACGGCGAAAACCACGTTCATCAGCGACTGGCGCTGGGCCGGTTCGAGATCGGACATCTCGCGCACATGGGCGGTCCAGACAACCCGGCAAAAGCCGGGGTAGCCGGGGTCGTCGACAAGCACGACGCGACAGGTCGGGGATGCCCAGAGGACCGTCCCACCCGCCGTGGTGCACAATTCGCAGATCCTGCCGGTCATCCCAGCACCCAGAATGTCGCAATATCGTAAGGATTGCACCTGCAAAAAAATACTGCAAGTCATTCCTTCGCTGCACACCATGCAGTTGCGGTCGACCCTGACAAATGACCGAAAATCAGAGCAATACGCGCTCGATGCCGCCGTTGTTGGCGCGGTCGACGTACTCGGCAGCCCAGTTTTCCCCAAGCAGATGCTTCGCCACCTCGACGACGATGTAATCGGCCCGGGTATCGGCATCGTCATCGAAACGCGAGAGGCCCTGCAGGCAGGCCGGGCACGAGGTCAGTATCTTGACCTTGCCGGTGAAACCATCGGCGCGCAGGCTGGCTGCGCCCATCTCGATTTCTTCCTGCTTGCGGAATTTCACCTGGGTCGCAACATCCGGGCGCGAATAGGCGAAAGAGCCGGCATCGCCGCAACAGCGGTCGGTCAGCGGCACCTTCTGGCCCATCAGGGTGCTGGTCACCTGGAGGGGTGCGTAGGCCTTCATCGGCGTGTGGCACGGGTCATGGTACATGTAGCGGGTGCCCGCGATACCTTCCAGCTTGACGCCTTTCTCCATCAGATATTCATGAATGTCGAGTAGCCGGCAACCGGGGAAGATCTTGTCGAACTGGTATTTCAGCAACTGATCCATGCAGGTGCCGCAGGAGACGATCACCGTCTTGATGTCGAGGTAATTCAGCGTGTTGGCGACGCGGTGGAAGAGCACGCGGTTGTCGGTCGTGATCTTCTGACCCTTGTCTTCCTCGCCGGCGGCAGTCTGCGGATAGCCGCAGCACAGGTAGCCCGGCGGCAGCACCGTGGTCGTGCCGATCTCGTAGAGCATGGCTTGGGTAGCGAGGCCGACCTGCGAGAACAGGCGCTCCGAACCGCAGCCGGGGAAGTAGAAAACGGCATCGGAATCTTCGTTCGCTTTCTGCGGATCGCGGATCACCGGAATGACCTTGTCGTCCTCAATATCCAGTAGGGCGCGCGCGGTACGTTTCGGCAGGTTGCCGGGCATCGGGCGGTTGAGGAAGTGGATGACCTGCGTCTTGATCGTCGGCGCGCCGAGCGTCGCCGGCGGGTGCGCGCGGGTGTCGCGAATCAGGCCGATGGTCCTGGCCAACTTGTGGGCGAGGCGCTGCGCCTTGAAGCCGAAGTCCATCATCACGGCGCGCATCAGCTTGATCGTCGCCGGGTCCTTGATGGTCAGGAAAGCCATCGCCGTCGCCGTGCCGGGGCTGAAACGCTTCTTGTCCTGCTTCCTGAGGAAATTGCGCATGGCGACCGAAACATCACCGAAATCGATGTCGACCGGGCAGGGCTTCAGGCATCGGTGACAGACCGTGCAGTGGTCCGCGACATCGTTGAATTCGTCGAAGTGCTTCAGAGAAATGCCGCGCCGGGTCTGCTCTTCGTACAGGAAGGCCTCGACCAGGAGCGAAGTCGCGAGAATCTTGTTGCGCGGGGAGTAGAGCAGGTTGGCGCGCGGCACGTGTGTCGAGCACACCGGCTTGCACTTGCCGCAACGCAGGCAGTCCTTGATCATGTCGGAAATCTTGCCGATCTCGGACTGCTCCATGATCAGCGATTCGGTGCCCAGCAGGCTGAATGAAGGGGTGTAGGCGTTGCCCATGCCGCCACCGGGCATCAGCTTGCCCTTGTTGAAGCGGCCGTTCGGGTCGACCTTCTGCTTGTAGGCCCGGAAGGGGCCGATTTCTTCCTCGGTGAGGAATTCCAGCTTGGTGATGCCGATGCCGTGCTCGCCGGAAATGACCCCGTCAAGCGAACGGGCGAGGTGCATGATCCGCTCGACCGCATGGTGGGCGGTCTGCAGCATCTCGTAATTGTCGGAATTGACCGGGATGTTGGTGTGCACGTTGCCGTCGCCGGCGTGCATGTGCAGCGCCACGAAGACGCGGCCGCGCAGCACTTCCTTGTGGATGGCCTCGATGCGCTCGACGATTGGGCGATAGACGCCGCCGTCGAAAATCTTGCTCAGTCGGGCGTGCAATTCCTGCTTCCACGAAACGCGCACCGAATAATCCTGCAGACGATGGAACAGCCGAGGATGCTCGGCGCGGTTGGTCAGTTCGCCAGCCCGCACGCCATACGTTGCGAAATGCGACTCGGCTTCGGCCAGCGGCAGATCGAGGTTGCCGAGCAGCCATTCCCAGCGCCTGCGCACCGCTGCGACAGAGTCGAGCGCTGCCTGACGGCGGTCACCGATCAGCAGGTCAGTATCGAGAGTGGTATCGCCGCGATGCAGCGGCAGGTCGCCCTTGAGGAACTGGCTCAAGGTATCGCACAGCGCCAGTTTGTTCCCGGTGGACAACTCGATGTTGATGCGCTCGATGCCGTCGCAGTAATCGCCCATGCGCGGCAAAGGAATCACCACGTCCTCATTGACCTTGAAGGCGTTGGTGTGGCGCGAAATGGCGGCAGTGCGCGAACGGTCGAGCCAGAATTTCTTGCGCGTTTCGGCGTCGACCGCGATGAAGCCCTCGGCGGCGCGCAGATTGCACATGCGCACTACTGCCGAGGCGGCCGCCATCACCGCATTCTCGTCGTGGCCGACGAGATCGCCGATCAGCACCATCTTCGGCCGGCCGTGGCGCTTGGCCTTGGTCGCGTAGCCGACGGCCTTCACATAGCGTTCGTCGAGGTGCTCGAGGCCGGCAAGTTGGACGTCGGCGGCATGCCCGGCGCCGCCGGGCTTGAAATAATCAGTGATCTCGACGATGGCCGGCACGGCTTCGCGCACCTGGCCGAAGAATTCGAGACAGACGGTGCGCGCCACCGGCGGCATCTTGTGCAACACCCAGCGCGCCGCGACGATGATACCGTCGGTGCCTTCCTTCTGGACGCCCGGCAAGCCGCCGAGAAACTTGTCGGTGACATCCTTACCCAGGCCGGTCTTGCGGCACGATGCGCCCCGCATGGTGAGCACTTCCTCGCCGAGCAGCTTGCGGCCACTCGGGTCGAAGCGCTTGAGGTGAAATTCGACCTCTTCCTGCTCGTGAATCTTGCCGCAGTTGTGATTGACGCGTTCAACTTCAAGCCAGTTGCCGTCCGGATCGACCATCTTCCACCAGGCCAGATTGTCGAGTGCGGTGCCCCACAGCACGGCCTTCTTGCCGCCGGCGTTCATTGCGATGTTGCCGCCGATGCACGAGGCGCTGGCCGAAGTCGGGTCGACCGCGAAGACGCGGCCAGCCAACGCGGCGGCTTCCGAGACGCGCTCGGTGACGACACCGGCGCCGGTGCGGATGGTGGAGTAGGGCGTTTCATGACCGGCCAGCACCGTGTCTTCCACCGACCCGATGCCGATCAGCTTCTCGGTATTGATCACCGCCGAGTAGGGCGTCAGCGGTACCGCGCCGCCGGTGTAGCCGGTGCCGCCACCACGCGGGATGATCGTCAGGCCGGCTTCGATGCAGCCACGTACCAGGTAGGCGATTTCTTCCTCGGTGTCCGGGTTGAGGACAACGAAGGGATATTCGACGCGCCAGTCGGTGGCGTCGGTGACGTGCGAAACCCGCGCCAGTCCGTCGAAGGCGATGTTGTCCTTGCGCGTGTGCTTGCCGAGGATTTTCAGCACCTTGCGTCGCAAGTCGATCGTCGTTCCGAAGTGCTCGGAAAAGCGGTTCACTGCTACCTGCGCCGCATCGACCAGGCGCTTGACCTTGGCCGAGCGCTCGCGATCCTCGTCTGCAGTCGCCTGGCGGCGCTTCTCGACTTCGCTCAGACGATGGCGCAGCGCGCTGACCAGCGCGTCACGCCGATCACGGTTATCGAGCAGGTCATCTTCCAGATAGGGGTTGCGCTGCACCACCCAAATGTCGCCGAGCACCTCGTAAAGCATGCGCGCCGAGCGACCGGTGACGCGCTCGCTGCGCAGTTCGTCGAGCACCGCCCAGTTCTCGGCGCCGAGCAGGCGGATGACGATCTCGCGGTCGGAGAACGACGTATAGTTGTACGGGATTTCGCGCAGGCGGGCAGTCATCGGTGTAGCCAGGATTCATCAAAGGGTAAATTCTAGCGTATTGCAGCGCAACATGCCGTCAGGGTAGACCAGCAGAGCCGGTGCAACGTTCAGTTGATCAGGGCGGTCTGGCCGATCAGCCAGTAGCGCGCGAATTTTCCCGCTGCCATGAACAGGCAGCACGGCAGCCAGTGCAGCCGGAGCCAGCCGGCGCCGAGGCACAGCGCGTCGCCGATCAGCGGTAGCCAGGAGAGGAGCAGGGCGGGGCTCCCCCAGCGTTCCAGGGTTCCCTTGTGGGGCAGGGTGGCGAGCTTCTGCCAGCGGGGCAGATAACGACCGCACCACCACGAGGTCATGCCGCCGGCTGTGTTGCCGACCGTCGCCAGCGCCAGAGCGGGCCACAGTTCGCCGGGATGCAGTTGCAGGAAACCCCAGAGCAGGGGCTCGGAACTGACGGGCAGCACGGTCGACGCCAGAAAACTGGCCAAAAACAGACCGCCAAGCCCCGCTTCCGCCGTGACGTTTAGCCACTCCACCCGTAGAATCCCCCTTTTGCCTTGATGAGTTGCGCCATGCACCCGGATTATCTCGAAAAAGTTCTTAACGCACAGGTTTACGACGTCGCCAGCGAAACGCCGCTTGACCTGGCCGGCAACCTGTCGGCGCGGGTCGGTAACCGGATCCTGCTCAAGCGCGAAGATTTGCAGCCGGTGTTCTCGTTCAAGCTGCGTGGTGCCTACAACAAGATCGCCAGTCTCTCGCCGGAGAAGCTGAAGCGCGGCGTCATCTGCGCCTCGGCCGGCAACCACGCCCAGGGCGTCGCGCTGTCGGCGGCCAAGGTCGGCTGCCGGGCGGTGATCGTCATGCCGACGTCGACGCCCGGCATCAAGGTCGAGGCGGTCAGACGGCGAGGCGGCGAGGTCGTCCTGTTCGGCGATTCCTACGACGACTCCTATGCCCACGCGCTGGTGCTGGAGAAATCCGAGAAGCTGACCTTCGTCCATCCCTTCGACGATCCGGAAGTGATCGCCGGCCAGGGCACCATCGGCATGGAAATCCTGCGCCAGCATTCGCGCCACAATGGGCCGATCCACGCCATTTTCTGCTGCGTCGGTGGCGGCGGGCTGATCTCCGGCATTGCCGCTTACGTCAAGCGGTTGCGCCCGGAAATCAGGATCATCGGCGTCGAGGCGAAGGATGCAGATGCGATGAGCCAGTCGCTGGCCAAGGGGCATCGCGTGCGCCTCAACCAGGTCGGGCTGTTCGCCGACGGCGCTGCGGTCAAGATCGTCGGCGAGGAAACCTTCCGGCTGTGCCGGGAATACGTCGATGAAATGTTGCAGGTCGACACCGATGCCATCTGCGCGGCGATCAAGGATGTCTTCGAGGACACGCGCTCGATCCTCGAGCCGGCCGGTGCGCTCGCCGTCGCTGGCGCCAAGGAATACGCCCGCCAGCACCGGCTCAAGGACAGGAATCTGGTCGCCATCGCCTCGGGCGCCAACATGAACTTCGACCGCCTGCGCTTCGTCGCCGAGCGCGCCGAAGTCGGCGAGCGACGCGAAGCCGTGCTGGCGGTGACCCTGCCCGAGAAGCCTGGCGCCTACAAGAAATTCCTCGGCCTGATCGGCCAGCGCAACGTCACCGAGTTCAACTATCGCTACCACACGGCGAAAGAGGCGCACGTGTTTGTCGGTATTCAGACCGTCGACCGCCAGGAATCGCTCAAGTTGGTCAAGACCCTGCAGAAGCACGGCTATCCGACCCTCGACCTGACCGACGACGAAATGGCGAAGAACCACGTTCGCCACATGGTTGGCGGCCATGCGCCGCAGGTCTGCGAAAAGGGCATGAGCGAACTGCTCTACCGCTTCGAATTCCCCGAGCGTCCGGGCGCGCTGATGAATTTCCTGACGCAGATGAGCGCTGACTGGAACATCAGCCTGTTCCACTACCGCAACCACGGCGCCGACTACGGCCGCGTGCTGGTCGGAATGCAGGTGCCGCCCGGCGAAATGGGGCAGTTCCGCGAATTCCTCAAGAACCTGGGCTACGCCCACTGGGACGAGAGCAAGAATCCGGCGTACAAGCTCTTCCTCGGCTAGTCAGCGATCCTGACGGCGGAATGCTCCACCGGGCGCTGTCCTTTAATCCGGAACGCTCAGGCGCCGATCAACTCCAGATTCCTTGAGCGCCAGTCGAGAACGGCGGTGCGGGTGGTCATGCGGCCGGCGAGTTCGGGGAATTCCTCGCTGACGACGCCGGCGGCGAAGCGCGACAGGAAGCGCGACTTCATTTCGGCGCGCGCCCGGTCGACGCCGATTTCGTCGTAGGGAACCGAGGCGAGCAGGAGAAATCCGTCGTTCGGGATGCGCCCCGCTTCCATATTGCTCTGGATGATGCCGGCGGCCTTGCGCAGCGGATCGGCAAGATCGGGGCTGTAGGGGCCGATGATCAGCGCGAGGTTGGGGGTGTGCAGGAAGTCGAAGCCGCGGCCGACGCAGATCACCCATTCGCGGTGCTCGATGTCGAGCCGGCGTTCGTGCCGTGCGGCCTGTTCGCGGACTTGCGCGATGTGATCGAGATTGCCGCGCAGCAGGGGCAGCAGGTCGGCACGCATCTGCGCCGGCATGTCGGGGAGCACGGCGGCGAGCCGGGGTTCGAGCGTGGCGACGTCGGCGGTGGTCAGGCTGGCGAGGTCGAGGACGGTGCCGTCGCTGCCGTGGATGGCCAGAGCCTCCTCGTCGGTCTCGAAGCCGCAGACCAGAGGGTAGACGGTGCCGTGGCCGCTGCCGAAGATGTACTCCATCTGGCGGCGGATTTCCTCCGTGTGGGCCATGGCGGCGGCGGTGTCGTAATTGAAGCCGGCGCATCCGCGCCGGGGATTGCCGCGCGACCAGTGGTAGGTAATGAGGAACAGCACGCGGCGCCCGGTGCCGGTCATGCGTAGGACATGGTGGGCGAGCACCTCGCCGAGGTGCGGCCAGCCGAGGTCGAAGATGCCGCCCAGGTTGCGAAAGGGCATCAGGATGCCGGTCGGGGTATGGGTGGCGAAGGGAATGTTGATGCGGCCGTCCATGCACTTGAGGACGCCGATGGCGGTCGGGTGCTCGGCGAGATAGCGCTCGCGTGCCAGCCAGGCCTCCGGTCCGCGAAAGGTTTCGCCATGGCGGCGGGCGAGATCGAAGAGCCAGTCGATACGCTGGGCAATCGTTTGGTTGTGGATGTCGTTCATGTTCCCTCCGGCACGGCTTGCTGGCAATCCTGCAGCGTGGGTCTTGGTCGCGGTCGAAATTGCCGCGATTCGTTCTTGCCTCCCTTTTTACCGTTGACCGCAGTGAAAACCAAGCCCGGCATTCAGGCTGTGCCTGTAATGCCACCGGGAGTGGTACGAACCAGCCCTGCGGGCTGGTGCCGGACGATTGCCCGGCTGCCCGCAGGCGCGGCAGAGTCGCCTACAATAGGATATTTCTTTCAGGAGCTCGCGCATGAAAATCGCCAATGACGTCACCGAGTTGGTCGGCAACACGCCGCTGGTCAAGCTCAACCGCGTTACCGCCGGCTACGGCGCAACCGTCGTCGCCAAGCTGGAGTTCTTCAATCCGGGCCATAGCGTCAAGGACCGGATTGCCGTCGCGATGCTCGACGCCGCGCAGGCTGCCGGCAGGATCGGCCCCGATACCGTCGTCCTCGAACCGACTTCCGGCAACACCGGCATCGGCCTCGCCATGGTCTGCGCCGCGCGCGGCATCAAGTGCGCCTTCACGATGCCGGAAACGATGAGCCGCGAGCGCAAGCTGCTGCTCAAGGCCTACGGTGCCGAGCTGATCCTGACACCGGGCCCGGACGGCATGGGTGGGGCGATCGCCAAGGCCAGGACAATGGCCGAGGCCGACTCGCGCTACGTTATCCCGCAGCAGTTTGAAAACCCGGCCAATCCGGAGGTCCACCGCAACACGACGGCCGAGGAGGTCTGGCGCGATACCGATGGCCAGGTCGACATCTTCGTTTCCGGCGTCGGCACCGGCGGCACCATCACCGGCGTCGGCGAGGTGCTGAAGGCACGCAAGCCGGGGGTCAGGATCGTCGCCGTCGAACCCGATGCCTCGCCGGTCCTCTCCGGTGGCGCCAAGGGGCCGCACCCGATCCAGGGCATTGGCGCTGGCTTCATCCCGGCTGTGCTCAACACTTCGATCTACGACGAGGTGATCAGGGTCACGAACGACGACGCCTTCGCCATCGCCCGCCGCATGGCGACCGAAGAGGGCCTGCTGGTCGGCATTTCATCCGGCGCCGCGACCTGGGCCGCGCTCGAACTGGCCAAGCGCCCGGAGAACGCCGGCAAACTGATCGTCGTCGTCATTCCGTCCTTCGGCGAGCGCTACCTGTCCACCGCGCTGTATCAGCACATCGAGGTTTGAGCATCTTCGACACGCCGCCCGACCGGCGTGGCTCCGACTCGATCAAGTGGGGCAGGTACGCCGGCCGCGATGTCCTGCCGCTGTGGGTGGCGGACATGGATTTCGCGGCGCCGCCGGCCGTCGTCGCCGCCTTGCAGCAACGTATCGCGCATGGCGTCTTCGGTTACGGGCATCCCTGGCCATCGCTCACGGAGTCAGTACTCGCTCACCTTGAAGGCGAATACGCTTGGGCTATCGAGGCGGAATGGATCGTCTGGCTGCCGGGGCTGGTCACCGGCCTCAACGTCGCCTGCCGGGCCGTCGATGGCGAGGTGCTGACCGCAACACCGATCTACCCGCCTTTCCTGTCCGCTCCCCGCTATTCCGGCCGGATGCTGAACCGCGTCGACCTCGCCTGCGACGACGGCTGCTGGCAGTGGGACATGGCTGCCCTCGCCAGTGCGACAACCGCGGCCACGGGGTTGTTTCTCCTCTGCCACCCGCACAACCCGGTCGGCCGCTGCTGGAACGAGGGCGAACTGCGTAACCTCGCCGCCTTCGCCGAAGAAAACGACCTCGTCGTCTGTTCCGACGAAATCCACTGCGGCCTGATCCTTGACGCCGACAAGCGCCATGTCCCGTTCGCCAGCCTGTCGCCGGATGCCGCGAAGCGCAGCATCACGCTGATGGCGCCGTCGAAAACCTGCAACATCCCCGGTCTCGGCTGCGCCTTCGCAGTGATTCCCGATGCCGTGCTGCGCCGCCGCTTCCTGCGTGCCATGGACGGCATCGTGCCGCATGTGAATATCCTCGGTCTCGCCGCTTGCGAAGCCGCCTATCGTGATTGCGGAGACTGGCACCGCGAACTGATCGCTTATCTCGTTGGCAACCGCGACCGGGTGGCTGCCGCGGTCAACGTCCAAAAAGGGGCAAAAATGAGCCACGTCGAGGCCACCTATCTGGCCTGGATCGACGTCCGCGAACTCGGCCTGGCCAACCTGGCCGCTCATTTCGAAGCGCACGGGCTCGGCCTTTCCGACGGCGCGGACTTCGGTGCACCCGGCTGGCTGCGCCTCAATTTCGGCTGCACCCGCGCTACCCTCGACGAGGCGCTCGCGCGCTTTGCCAGAGGCTGCAATCCGGCGTGAGTTCGTATTCGCTAGCCCTGTTCGCGCTACTGGCGGCCCTGTTGGCGCTGTCGTTCGCCAGCGGGCTGGCCATCGAACTCTTCCTGCGCAAGGAGCAAAGTCTGCTGGCGCGGCGTTCCTGGCTGGCGCTGGCCAGCGGCGCATTGATCTTTGCCCTGCAACAGGGCTACTCCCTCGAACTCGCAGTCAGCACCGGTATCCACGATCTGCGCCAGGCCGCGCTCTCGGCAGCTGCGGCGCTGCTGCTCGCGCTGGCGATGTATGGGCTCAGACGGCTGGCCTGAAGGCACCGTCTTCGGTGATGAACCAGTCCAGTCGCTGGTCGTGCGGCGCGGGCCGGATGCTGTCGATGCGGTTGATCTCGAAGCCGACGCCCACCGCCAGCGGCCGCGGCACGAGTGCCGCCAGCGTGCGGTCGAAATAACCGCCGCCGTAGCCGAGCCGATATCCGGCGCCATCGAAGCCGTTGAGCGGCAGCAGGATCAGGTCGGGCGTCAGCCAGTCGCCAGCGGTCGGCGTCGGGATGCCGTAACGATCCGCTTCGAGCAGCCCCTCCGGCGTCCATTCCCGAAAGCGCAGCGGCGCGTTCTCGGCGACGACGACGGGCAGCGCGGCACGGACCCCGTCCTCCGCCCATCTGGCCAACAAAGCCCGAATGTCCGGCTCGTTTCTGATCGGCCAGCAGAACGCGGCAACCGTCGGGCGCGCGAGCGCGGCAAACGCATGGGCGACGATGCGCGCCGACAGAACGGCATGCTCGGTGGTCGCCAGAAGCGTCCGCCGGGCGGCCATTTCCCGTCGCAACGCCTGTCGCCAGCCCGTGATATCCTCGCAAAGACTTTCCATACGTGAAATCTAGCATGAAGTTTCCAGCCCTTCTCCTCGCGTTTGTCGTTTCATTGCCGCTCTTCGCTCAGGAAGGCGGCGACAGTACCTATCTTGCCGCCCGCGATGCCTTTCGCGCCGGTGACCGTGCGCGGCTCGACCGCGCCGCCGGGCAGATCGGCAAGCACGAACTGGCGCCCTATGTCGAGAATTACCAGCTGCGCATGACCATGGATCAGGGCGACTCGACGGTCCTGCGCGGCTTTTTCGAGCGCTACGAGCGCTCCTATGTCGTCGAAAAGCTGCGCGCCGACTGGATCCGCTGGCTGGGCAAGCGTGGCGGCTGGAGCGAGATCGTTGTCGAATACCCCAAGCTGGTCGCTCCCGAACCCGATGTCACCTGCTGGTTTCAGCAAGCGCGGATGGCCAGTGGCGACAAGGCCGCGTTCAATGACGTGCAGCAGGTCTGGCTGACCATGCTTGAACCGCCGGAAGCGTGCCGCGCGGTGCTCGATGCGCTGATCCGCGACAACCGGGTCACGATCGACGACATCTGGGCGCGGGCGCATCGCCAATTCGAGGCTAATCGCACCGGTCCGGCCAAGCTCACGCTGGCAGCGTTGCCGGCCGGCCAGACAGCCGACGCCAAGGCGCTCGACATGGTGATCGGCAGTCCGATGGGTTATCTGGCAAGGCAGCCGGTTGCCTGGAGCGCCAGCCAGACCGGTCGTGAATTGGCCGCGCTGGCGATCCAGAGAGTCGCCACCAACGACCCTCGTGTGGCAGCGACAGAACTCGGAAAACTGCAGGGGCGGATGCAGGATCCGGAACGCCAGTGGGCCTGGAGTCAGATCGGCCTGCAAGCGGCGAAGCGCCACTATGGCGAGGCGCTCGCCTGGTATGCGCAAGGCAGCGAGACGCCGCTTTCCGACGAGGGTGCGGCATGGAAGGTGCGCGCCGCACTGCGCGCCCACGACTGGAGCGTGGTGCTGGCGACGATCAGCGAAATGCCCGCGGCCCTGGCAGGACAGCCCGAATGGATCTACTGGCTGGGCCGCGCCTACAAGGCGGGTGGCCTTACCAGTGAGGCCGATGCATTGTTCGAGAAGATTGCCGGACAGGCCAATTTCTATGGCAACCTGGCCGACGAGGAGCTCGGGCGCAAGATCCTGACGCCGCCGAAAGCCAAGGCGCCGACCGCCGATGAACAAAAGGCGACCCGTGACAATCCGGCGATCCGCCGGGCGATGGCATTCTTCCGGCTGGAAATGCGCACCGAGGCGGTCAGGGAATGGAACTGGTCGCTGCGTGGCATGGATGACCGCGAGTTGCTGGCGGCGGCTGACCTGGCACGACGAAACCAGATCTGGGACCGCGCCATCAACACCGCCGACCGCACCAAGAGCGAGCACGACTTCACGCTGCGCTTCCTCGCCCCTTACGGCGATCAGGTGCGTCCGGCAGCGCGGGATCAGGCGCTCGACGATGCTTGGGTTTATGGCTTGATGCGCCAGGAGAGCCGCTTCATCACCAGTGCCAAATCGAATGTCGGCGCTTCCGGCCTGATGCAGCTGATGCCGGCGACCGCCAAGTGGGTCGCCAGGAAGATTGGCCTCAGAAATTATGACCACGGCCGGGTAAACGACACCGCAACCAACGTGCTGCTGGGGACAAGCTACATGCGGCTGGTCATGGAAAACCTCGACAACCATCCGGTGCTGACCTCGGCCGCCTACAACGCCGGTCCCGGCCGTGCCAAGCGCTGGCGCGCCGACCGGCCGCTCGAAGGCGCGGTCTATGCCGAAACCATTCCGTTCAACGAAACCCGCGACTACGTCAAGAAGGTCATGAGCAACTCGGTCTATTACTCGATGCAATTCACGGGGCGCCCGGATTCGCTGAAGGCGCGGCTGGGGGTAGTTGGGGCGCGTGCCGAAGATGTACCCAAGGATGCGGATTTGCCTTAGCATTCAATTCGTTGCAATTCGGGGACAAGAAGAGATGTCCGATGGTGGCGGGAATGAGAATCTGCCGGTACCGGATGATGCAGGGGAGGTTCTTGGCAAGTGCCGCGCCTTCTTCCTGAAGAAGCTTGGTTGCCTGCTCCAGGAAGCCGAGCCTATGCCGGGCGACGCCTTGCAGGCGTTCGTGAAAGCGGTCGGCGCACACTACGACGAGATGGTTGCAGCGGAACGAACCAGCAGCTTTTCCGGGTTGCACGGGGTGACGGCTTCCAGGTTCGCACTGGTTACAGAAAACGATCTGGAAGCTGACATTCGCCTCAATGCGTTCGCGGCACGACTCCTGGAGGCGAACAGCGCAGAGCTGTGGCTTGTCTATCTGCGTTTCGTTACCCTGCTCGGGCGTCCCGATTTGTCACCGAATGAGAATCCCGTTGCACCCCGGGCCATTGCCAAGGGTTTGATCGGTTTGTCTGCCGCCCTTGGTGACAATCACACCCAGACGCTGGAGCGTATCGCGCGCCTGGAAAACTGCCTTCGTGAGTCTCTGCCTGGTCTCTACGCCGGTTTGAACGAATTTCTGGTCTGCTGTGAAGTTTCGGCGGCCCAGCCGACGATCGTGACAGCGCCCGATGTCATAGCCCTTGCCCAGTCCGGTGCCGCTGGCTCTCTTGTGGCGCTGGGCCCGGCGGTCATCTTGCGGCAACGCCTGCTCGGTAGTCCGGCCGCAGGCGTCGTGGCAGCAACCGGCGGCGCCACGGCCGCCCTTCTGAACCAGGCCGTTTTCAGCCGCTTGCTGGCCCGCCTCGATCAGTTTGATGTGGCGGGGAATCCCCCCGTCGATGGGCAGGTCGCTGTGCCTCGTCTCCTGAATGCGACAGAGCTTGGCTTGCCACCCGGGGCCTCTGAAGCTGCGGTCATCGATACCCTCTCGTTGATCTTCGCGGAGATATTCGAGTCGCCCACTTTGCTTAATGCCGTCAAGTCGGCGCTCGCCGACCTGCAGGTTCCGATACTGCGCGCGGCCATGCTTGATTCAAGCCTCTTTACGGCGGATGCGCATCCGGCCCGCCAGCTGCTCGACAAGACGGCGCGTGTCGCGGTTGGTCTGCCGCTCTATGCCTCATCGGAGCATCCGCTTTGCGCTAGCATCCAGAAAGTGGTTGCCCGCGTCCGTGGCGAATTCATCAGCGACATGAAGGTTCTGTCCGAGCGGGTTGCCGAACTCGACAGGTTGATCGCCGAACGCGATGCGGCGACCGCGCAGGCTGCCTCGGCCTACGACCCTCTGCTAAAGAGCCTTGAGCAAAGCGACCTCATGGGATCGCTTTGCCGTCAGTGGATCGACAGGTTCTGCACGAATTTTGCTGTGCCGCCGCGCATTGCAGATTTTCTCCGCGCCCATTGGCAGCGGGTCTTGTGCCAGATCGGCATTGAATGCGGGGAGGACGGCCCCGAGTGGCAGGAACACACGGCGGTGCTGGACAAGCTGCTGTGGAGCATTCAGCCGAAAGTGGAAATCGATGAGCAAAAGCAGCTCATGCGTGAACTTCCGCAGATCATGCAGGTGCTTTCCAACGGAATGCAGCGGGTGTCGGTCCCGGAGGCAATCCGCGACGAGTTTCTTGACACGTGCTTCGCTCTGCAGACGGCGGCAATGCGTGGCCGTGAATTGCCGCCGTCACTCCCGGCGCGACCGGCGGCGGGTATGGTGACGGTGTCCAGCGAACTGTGGGCGGGTGACCACGTGCTCAGGATCTTCGATCTCGCCCCTGGTTGGGGGCCGCCCGGTCACTCCCGGCGGTCGCCGGTACGCACGGGTGACTGGCTGGCATTCCGCCTTGGCGAAGATCAGGCGCTTTGCGGGCGCGTCTGCCACATTGGCACCGCCACCGGCAAACTGTTGCTGGCCAATCCCGACTGGGATTTTGCCGTGGCGCTGAACCCGGCGATTGTCGAGAATCAGATCAAGGACGGCCGGGCCAGCATCAGCTCGCGGATTTCCCTGTTCAACGCTGCGGCCGAACAGGCCTTGCGCAAGGCCCCGGTTCTGCGCTGATGCCCCAAAGCTGACCTGTTTGGCTTAGAATCCCAGCTTCAAAGAATAGTTTCCGGGGTTCGACATGCACATCAAGAAAGTCTTGCTACTCGGGGGTAGCGGTTTCGTTGGCACCTATATCGCCAACCGCTTGTCGCAGCGCGGGATGGAAGTCACTGTCCCGACGCGTCGTCGCGAGCGGACCAAGGCGCTGATCATCCAGCCCAATGTCGAGATGCCGGAAGTCAAGATTGACTCGGAAGAGACGCTGGTGTCTCTGATGCAGGGCCAGGATGTCGTTATCAATCTGGTCGGCGTTCTGCATAGCCGCGATGTCCAGTTGCCTTACAGCAAGGACTTTGCCGAGGCTCACGTCGAACTGCCGAAGAAGATCGTCGCCGCCTGCAAGAAGGCGGGCGTCCGTCGCCTGGTGCACATGAGCGCTCTTGGCGCCAGTCCCAAGGGGCCTTCCGAGTATCTTCGCTCGAAGGGCGACGGCGAAGCGATCGTGATGGCCGCCCAGGGCGATCTGGATGTCACCGTGTTCCGCCCGTCGGTCATCTTCGGTCTCGGTGACGCCTTCCTGTCGATGTTTGCCGGGGTCTTGCGCAATCTCCCGTTCTTCCCGCTTGGTTTCGGTCAGGCCCGGTTCCAGCCGGTTTGGGCGGCCGATGTGGCGGACGCCTTTGTCGACAGTCTGAGCAATCCGGCAACCTTCGGTCAGGCTTATGACCTGGTCGGGCCCAAGGTATACACATTGCGCGAACTGGTCGATTACACCGCCTCGCTGGTGGGCAGCACAGCCCGGGTCATTGCGCTTCCGGAAGGGCTGGCCTACCTGCAGGCGGGGTTGATGTGGCTGGCGCCGAACCCGCTGATGTCGCCCGACAATCTGCGCTCGATGGAGGTCGACAGTGTCTGCGACAGCAACTGCACGTTGCCGACCGGCTGGAAGCCGACAGCGCTGGAAGCGATTGCGCCGACCTATATTGCCCGCAATACCCCGAAGGGCAAGCTGGATCGCTTCCGCTTCCGCGCCGGAAGATAGACTTCATCTGCCGCCGATGAAGATATACATCGTCGGCGGAGCAGTGCGCGATGAACTGCTCGGACAGGCAAGTGCCGACCGCGATTATGTTGTCGTCGGCGCCAGTCCGCAGGCCATGCTGGAAAAAGGCTTTCGCCCGGTCGGCAGGGATTTCCCGGTTTTCCTTCATCCCGTAACGCTCGAGGAGTATGCGCTCGCGCGGACCGAGCGCAAGACCGGTCATGGCTATCATGGCTTCAGCTTTCATGCGGCGCCGGATGTCACGCTGGAGGACGACCTCGCGCGCCGCGACCTGACCATCAACGCGATGGCCAAATCACCTGACGGTGCCCTGGTGGACCCCTTCCGCGGTCAACGCGATTTGCGGGCCAAAATTCTGCGCCATGTCGGCCCTGCTTTCGCAGAAGATCCCGTACGCATCCTGCGCCTCGCCCGTTTTGCGGCGCGCTTCGCTGAATTCACGGTCGCGCCGGAAACGCTGGCGCTGATGCGCGCCATGGTTGCCGGCGGCGAAGTCGATCATCTGGTCTCCGAGCGGGTCTGGCAGGAACTGGCAAAAGGCTTGATGGAAGCCAGGCCGTCGCGCATGTTCGAGGTCTTGCGCGAATGCGGTGCCCTGGCAAGACTCTTGCCGGAGACAGGTGCGCTGTTCGGTGTGCCGCAGCGGGCGGACTATCACCCTGAAGTCGATGCCGGCGTCCACACCCTGATGGTCGTGGACGAAGCCGCGCGCCACGGGTTTTCATTGCCTGTCCGGTTTGCCGCACTGACCCATGACCTCGGCAAGGCGACTACGCCAACTGACATCCTGCCCCGCCACCATGGCCATGAAATGCGGAGTGTGCAGCTGGCCGCCCAGCTCTGCGATCGGTTGCGGGTGCCCAACGAGTGCCGCGATCTGGCCCTGCTCGCCGCCCGCTATCATGGCGATATTCACCGTGCCGGCGAACTGCGCGCGACGACACTGGTGACCTTGCTCGAACGCGCCGATGCGCTGCGTCGCCCGGAGCGCTTCTCGCAGCTGCTCGAGGTCTGCCAGTGCGACTTCAATGGCCGCCTGGGCTGGGCGGATCGCGCCTACGCAAGCGCCGGACTGCTGCTGGCGGTTCTGGCTGCGGTGCGCGAAGTCGATGCCGGCGCCATCGCCGCCACCTGCACCGACAAGGCGAAGATTTCCGGGCGGATACACGCGGCGCGGGTTGCCGCCGTCAGACGCCTGCTAAATGAGACGCGAGACGAGCACGAGGAGTGCTGACAGCAGGAGTGTCGTAGCGAACGGCAGATAGTAGGTGCGGCCGCGAAAACGGACGGCGATATCGCCAGGCAGCTTGCCAAGACGGATGAAGCGGGCGACATGCGGCGCCAGTATGCCGAGCAAAAAAATGGCGATTACCAAGGTCAGAATCCACTTCAGCATGTCGACTTGCGCTACCCTCCGGAAGCCGCATTTAAGCATGCTTCACCCAACCATTGAGTTGCAATGACAAGAACCGAAAAAATCAGCGGCATCGAGCTTTTCTCCTGCCTGCCAACGGAAAAGACGGACCGCCCTCCTCTGCTGTTCATCCACGGCGCGTTTGCCGGTGGCTGGATGTGGACCGACACCTTCATGCCCTTTCTGGCCAAGGCCGGCTTTCCCTGCTACGCGCTCTCCCTGCGCGGACACGCCGGCAGCGACGGTCGCGAGCGCCTCGACTGGCATTCGATCGCCGATTACGTCGACGATCTGACGACAGTGGTCGACTGGTTGGAGAAAGAGCCGGTCCTGATTGGGCACTCGATGGGGGGCTTCATTGTCCAGAAGTACCTTGAGCGCCACACCGCACCTGCTGCCGTGTTGCTCTGCTCGGTGCCTCCACAGGGGCTGGTTGCAGCCCAGTTCCATCTGCTATTCAGGAAGCCCCACCTGTTCATGGACCTCAATAGCGTCATGGGGGGCGATCATTCCGATACCGGCACGCTGCGCGAGGCCCTGTTCGCCGGTGAGGTTGACGAGGCGATGCTGGAGATCTGGCTGCGTTCCATGCAGGCGGAGTCGCACCAGGCGCTGTGGGATATGTCGATGTTCAACCTGCCCAATCTGCACGGGATGAATCGACCACCGATGCTGATTCTTGGCGCCGAGCACGATGTTCTGGTGCCTGCCTTCCTGGTTCAATCGACAGGCCAGAGCTATGGCCTGCCGGTTCATATCTTCCGCAATATGGGCCATGCAGTGACCCACGAGAAAGAATGGCCGCTGGTTGCCGGGATGATCGGCCACTGGCTGGATGATCAGATCGGGGTTTGAGTCGCTTCCAAAGCAAACGAGACCCTGGTCCGCCGGGGCCGCTTTCTTGCATTTATCGGTGATTCGCGCCACCATATAACGATGTCCAACGGGATATTGCCAGTGAAATGAGTGATAGCGTTCGAACTGCAGAAACCAGCCGGATTCTCGATGCCATCCGCGCCAAACGAGACCGTCGCTCGTCGACGGTCGACGATATCGCGGAACTCGAAGCGTCGCTGATTGCCGATATCGAGGCGTTCGATCTCAACGAGGCTGAGCTCAATGCGCGTCGTGAGCAAAACGGATCTTCGGGGGAAGGTGGCGTTGGTGATACCGTGTGGGGATTCCCCGAGATCGTGCCGGCTGGTGCGGTCCGTCATCTCGAACGGCGCCAGTCGGTCCTCCAGGATTACGGTCCCGGCGGAAAAGACCCGCAACGAATCACTCAGGGCAGCAGTCTCCTGGGTCAGTTGCGTGTCCAGGCGGACAATCGCCAGCGCGAGCTGCATTCCGACATGGCGCAGCGCTCGGCCAGCAGCAACGCGCTGGACAAGGCGCTCAAGCACATGTTCTTCTATCTGCATGCGCTCGTCCAGCAGCTCAATATCGTCAAGCCGGAGATTCCGCGGAAGTACGAGGTGGCTGGCGATGCCGTGTTCAGCGACCTGGTCTGGCAGGAAGGTTTTTCTGATTTCCGGACCCAGTCACAGAGTGCCGGGGCGATGGTCGAACTGGTCACGCTGTCGTACCAGCTGGCGGCGCCCATCAATTTCACCATCAAGCGTGACGGCCCGGCAGTCGAACGTTTGCGCGCCGTACTTTTCGACTATGGACTGCAGTTCACCTGCAACGAATTCAAAAACCAGCGCAGCTATGTCGAGCGCGCCGAATTCGAGATTCGCGGCCAAATCGGGGTGAGTGCCCGCTGGAAGGCGGACTTCGCCAAAGGTGTTCTGGTTCTCGAGGGGCGCAACCTCGAACGTCTGGGCAGCTCCAGCTACACCGTTCGTCCGGAGGCGGTCGATCAGGAATTGCTGGACGAATTCGGGCGTCTGGTACTGGTTCTGCCCAATCGTTTTCGGGCTCTGGCAAAGCGCTAGAATCTGCTTCGGTGTTCGGGCGCGGCGCGAATTGCCATCTCTCAGTGGCTGTTTCAGGGCGCGCCATCGAAACCCGCTGCCGAGCGGTCGAGACTCTCAATGAAGCTGGTGGCCAAGGCAATTTCCTGCAGGAAGCACACCAGTCCGGCGATCAGGGCAAGCATGGCGGCAATGAACAGTCCGGCGATCGTGCTCGGCAACTCGACATGCAGTTCGGCGCCGATGAAGAGGGCGGCGATGACCAGGCAGACGAGCAGGTCGCAGACCGTGCACAGCGTGATGGCCCAGTGGATCAGGCGGGCGCGGCGAGCGAGCGAGAGGATCGTCGTCTGGGCTTGTTGACGATGGTCTCCGGAAGGCTCGGCGGCGAGGTCTCGCTCCAGGGCATGAAAGCGGTCGATGACCCTAGAGAGGCGATTGGTCAACACGCCAAGCAATGCACCGACGCCGGCGAGCAGGAATACCGGGGCGACCGCCAGCTGAATGACGTGGGCGATGGTTGAAACCTGGCTTGAGAGTTCGATCATGGCAGGGTCTCTGGGGTGGTTGTCGGCTGCGATGCACGGGAGCCGTTGTCGGGACAAGGGGTCCGGTCGATTCGGGCAGCCAGAACTATCCCACGATTTTCCAGTCTGAACCAAGTCCGGTGCGAGATCACTCCGTTCGCCGCACAGCATGCTCCTGAAATTCCAAACCGACGATGTCATGAACGCACCCGAGCACCACCGGCGATTGGCTCGCCTCGAAGAACTTGAGTTCGACAACAGCTTTGCCGGCTTGCCCGAAGCATTCTTCACACGCCTTGCTCCGCTCGGGCTTCCCGCACCTTATCTGGTTGGCGCCAGCAGCGAGGTGGCGGAACTGATCGGGCTCGACCCGGACGAAATCGGGCACCCCGAGTTCCGCGAAATTCTTGCCGGGAACAGTCTTCCCCCCGGTAGCGATGCGCTGGCTGCCGTGTACTCCGGGCACCAGTTCGGCGTCTGGGCCGGGCAACTGGGTGACGGGCGGGCGCATCTGCTCGGTGGCCTGCGCTGCGCGAGCGGGCATTGGGAAATCCAGCTCAAGGGCGCCGGGCGCACGCCCTACTCCCGGGGCGCCGATGGTCGCGCCGTGCTGCGTTCGTCGATTCGCGAGTTTCTCTGTTCGGAGGCGATGGCCGGGCTTGGCATTCCAACCACGCGGGCGCTTGCGGTGGTCGGTGCCGACCTGCCGGTGCGCCGCGAGGAAATCGAAAGCGCCGCTGTGGTGGCCCGGGTGGCGCCGAGTTTTGTACGCTTCGGATCCTTCGAGCATTGGGCTGCGCATGGGCGCGGCGACGAACTGCGGCTGCTTGCCGATTACGTGATTGCCACCTTCCGGCCCGAGTGTCGTGACGCCGCCAATCCCTACGCCGCCCTGCTCGCCGATGTCAGCCATCGCACCGGCGAACTGGTCGCGCACTGGATGGCGGTTGGCTTCATGCATGGCGTCATGAACACAGACAACATGTCGATCCTCGGCCTCACCCTCGACTACGGTCCGTTCGGGTTCATGGAAGCCTTCGACGCCGGACATATCTGCAACCACTCCGACCATCAGGGGCGCTACTCCTACCGCAATCAGCCGCATGTCGCGCAATGGAATCTCTATTGCCTGGCCGAGGCTTTCCGCCCGCTGACGGGCGACAGGGCAATGGTACAGACGGTGGTCGATGACAATTTCGGCCACGCTTTCGAGGCGAATTTCGAGCGCCTGATGCGTGGCAAGCTGGGTTTGCGGGAGGCGCTGGCCGACGATGAAGCCTTCATCGGCGAAACCTTCGGTCTCCTGCAACGACACCGTCCCGATTTCACGCGGTTCTTCCGGACACTGTCGCAACTGCCTGCTGCGGTCGACGACAAGAAACAAGGCAAAACCGACGACCCGTTGCGCGACCTGTTTGTCGACCGCGCCGCCTGCGATTCGTGGCTGGCCGGATGGCGCGCCCGTCTGGCGCAGACCCCGTGGGACGACCCCGCGCGGCACGCGGCGATGCGCGCCGTCAACCCGAAATACGTGCTGCGCAACTGGCTCGCTGAGGGCGCGATCCGCAAGGCGCAGGACAGGGATTTCTCGGAAGTCGGGCGCCTCCTTGATTGTCTGCGCCTTCCCTTTGCCGAGCAGCCGGAGTTCGAGCAGTACACCGCGTTGCCCCCCGACTGGGCACGCGCTATCGAGGTCAGCTGCTTGAGCTGATTTCCCGTTGCTCCGGGTTCAGCGGGCCGTTCGCCGGCTACGGGCGATGTCGAGGTCGGCGCAGAGTTTTTCGGCGCCGTCGAGGATGCGCGGCGTGTGGCGCTGCATGATGTCGGGGTTGATGTGGAAGAGGTTGCCTCGCCGGACGGCGGTCATCCGGGTCCACCTGTCCCAGTCGGCCAGCCATTCCGGGCGCGCATCGCCCATGCCGGTCGCGACGATGGCTTCCGGGTCCGCCTCCAGGACTGCCTCGACGCTGACCACAGGCGCCATCTGCTTCAGGTTGCCGAAGACGTTCTCGCCGCCGCACAGCCTGATCGCGTCGCTGATGATCTGCGGACCGCCGATGGTCGTCAGCGGCGCTTTCCATATCTGGTAGAAGACCCGTACCCGGGGCTTGTTCGCATGGGTGGCACGCAGTCCGGCCAGACGCATGCGAAAGCGCTCGGCGGCCGGCTTCGCGACCGCCTCGGTGCCGGCCAGCTGGCCCAGTCGCTCCAGCAGCCCGGCGACATCTTCCATCCGGTTCGGCTGGGCGATGTACACCGTAAGCCCGAGGGCGCGCAGCTTGTCGACCTGTGCCATGTTGTTGCCGCTTTCCCAGGCCAGAACCAGGTCGGGCTTGAGCGCGAGCACGGCCTCGAGGTCGATGCGCGAATAGCCGCCGACACGCGGCACGGCCTTCGCTTCGGGCGGATAGTCACTGTATTCGACGGCGCCGACCAGCCGGTTGCCGGCGCCGGCCGCGTAGAGATTTTCAGCGAAGTGCGGTGCAAGCACGACGATGCGCTGCGCCGGCGCCTTGAGGCGAAGGTCGCGGCCGGTGTCATCGGTGACCTGAAGTGCGGCGCTGGCCGACCCGGCGAGGGCAGCGGCTGCGGTCAACGCCAATGACAAGGGCAATTTCATGGTCGGCTCCAGGTATCGAGTGCGGTCCCGAGTCGCTGCCAGCCGGTCTCGTCGCCGGGCAGGCCGATGCGCAGCAGTGACGGCTGCTCGAAGCGGCGGGTAAGTATGGCAGAGCGGGCGAGGTGTTCGTGCAGTTCGCCTGCGCGCGGGGATTGGAGCGTTGCAAACAATGCACACGTCGTCACCGAACCGAACGGTGCGAGCAGTGTCTGAAGGCGCAGGCTCGCCGCCTGCAGCCGGACCCGGGCAACGGCCTGCCAGGCAGCATCCTGCAGCGCCAGCCGGGCGACCGCGCGGGCAGGGCCGGAGACGGACCAGGGGCCGAGCATCTCGCCCAGCCGGTCGCGCAGCCCGGCCGCGCCGAAAACAAAACCGGCGCGGACCCCGGCCAGCCCGAAGAACTTGCCGAGCGAACGGAGCACGACCAGGTTTGCCGCCGCCGCGGTGCCAGCTAGCGCCGCCAGGCTCTCGTCGGGTGTCGCGTCGATGAAGGCCTCGTCGACAATCAGCCAGCCGTCGCCTGCCTGCAGGCGGGCGGCAGCCGCGAGCAGGTCCGCGCGGCGATGGCGTGCTGCCGTCGGGTTGTTCGGATTGCACAGGAGGACATGGCGGGCTCCCGTCGCCAAGGCATCGTCGACAGTCGTGTCGACGACCTGATGCACCGTGTGGCCGGCGCGTGCCCAGGCCTGCGGATGCTCTTCATACAGAGGCATCAGGCAGGCGACCGCGGCGCGCGGCAGGAGGGCCGGGAGTTGCTGCAGCGCCGCCTGCGAGCCGGCGACGGCCAGACCGTCCGGGTTGCCGTAATAGGTTGCGGCAGCAGCCTCGAGGCCGTCACCGGCTTCCGGCAGGCGCTGCCAGACGCTCGCCGGCAGCGGTGGGACTGGCCAGCCCTGCGGGTTGATGCCGGTTGACAGGTCGAGCCAGTCCGGCAGCGGAATGCGAAGGCGGGCGGCAGCCCGGCGCAGTTGTCCGCCGTGCTCAAGCATGCAGCCACCCGGTCACGAACAAGGCAACCAACCAGAGCCCCAGACTCCGCCGCACCAGCAGGACGGCGCGGCCGAGATCGCCGGCGACCGGCGCCGGGCCGCTGCCGAGCGACGGGCGTTGTTCGATCTGCCCATGATAGATCGCGGCGCCGCCCAGTTGGACGCCGAGGCTGCCGGCACCGGCGGCCATCACCGGCCCGGCATTCGGGCTTTTCCAGCCTGGTGCCTGCGCCCGCCAGCAGCCCAGCGCGTTACTGGTGCGCCCGAGCAGCGCATAGGAGAGCGCCGTCAGCCGGGCTGGCAGCCAGTTGAGTGCGTCGTCGAGGCGGGCGGCGAAACGGCCATAGAGGTTGTAGCGTTCGCTGCGGTAGCCCCACATCGCATCGAGCGTATTGGCCAGGCGGAACAGCAGCGCGCCAGGGCCGCCGAGCAGCGCGAACCAGAACAGCGCGCCGAATATGGCATCGTTGCCGTTTTCCAGCACCGATTCCACGCCGGCCTTGGCGACGCCGGATTCGTCGAGCTGCGCGGTGTCGCGCGAGACCATCCAGCCGACCCGCAGCCGTGCCTCGTCAAGGCGGCCGGCGGCAAGGGGGAGGGCGACGGCTTTGGCGTGCTCGCCGAGACTCTGCGCGCCGAGTGCGAAGTGGAGCAGCGCGATGTCGACAGCAAATGGCGCGAACGGGCGCAGTGCAATTGCCAGCGCCACCCAGGGCAGCACGGCGAGCGACCAGCCGAGCAGGCCGCTACCGACGTTGCGCCGGTTCAGGCGTTTCTCGATGGCGGCGGCCAGCGTTCCGAAGCCGACCAGCGGGTGGCAGCGGCGCGGCTCGCCGAGCAGGCCGTCGAGCACAACGGCGGCCAGTGCCGCCAGCGGCATGGCGAAGGGGCCGGCAAGGAGGAAAGCGAGACTGTCGGACATCAACACGAGGCTGCTCCGGAAATCCCCGGCTGGCGCGCATCGCCGGGCGCGCCAACAACGGCCGGAAGAGGTGCGCTCACCGGTTCCATCGATTGCCCGGGCTGCAAAGGGGCGGCTGCCGGGCGGGCGCCTATGGTGACATAATTGCGTTCCATTTTGCACGCTGGCCGCCCATGCCCCGCTCTGCCCTGATGATCCAGGGGACCACCTCCGATGCCGGCAAGTCCACGCTGGTCGCTGCCCTCGGCCGCATTCTCTACCGTCGCGGCGTGCGCGTCGCACCGTTCAAGCCGCAGAACATGGCTCTCAACTCGGCGGTGACCTGCGACGGCGGTGAAATCGGCCGCGCGCAGGCGCTGCAGGCACTGGCCTGCGGGTTGCCACCGCATTCCGACTTCAATCCGGTGCTGCTCAAGCCGACCACGGACAAGCGGGCGCAGGTCATCATCCACGGCAAGGTAGCGAGCGACCTCGACGCCAAGGCCTATCACGCCTACAAACCGCGGGCGATGGGCGCGGTCCTCGAATCGTGGGCGCGCCTGACCGCCGCCTACGAGTGTGTGCTGGTCGAGGGCGCCGGCTCGCCGGCAGAGATCAACCTGCGCGACCGCGACATTGCCAACATGGGCTTCGCCGAGGCGGTCGACTGCCCGGTCATCCTGATCGCCGACATCGATCGCGGCGGCGTCTTCGCGCACCTGGTCGGGACGCTGGATCTGCTGTCCGTCTCGGAGCAGAACCGCGTCGTCGGTTTCGTCATCAACCGCTTCCGCGGCGACATCGGCCTGCTTGAGCCGGGCCTCGCCTGGCTCGAGGAACGTACCGGCAAGCCGGTGCTCGGCGTCTTGCCCTATCTGCATGGCCTCATGCTTGACGCCGAGGACGCGATCGCGACGGCTGCGGTCGACGGCAAGAAAGCGGCCAAATTGAAGGTGATCGCGCCGGCCTGTCCGCGCGTCTCGAACCACAACGACCTCGACCCGCTGCGCCTGCACCCCGAGGTCGACTTCCGCTGGATCGCGCCCGGCGAAGCACCGCCGGCGGCCGACCTGATCGTGCTGCCCGGTTCCAAGGCGGTGCGCGCCGATCTCGACTGGCTGCGCGGGCACGGCTGGGACACGGCCATCGCCCGCCACCTGCGCTACGGTGGCAAGGTCATCGGGGTATGCGGGGGTTACCAGATGCTCGGCACCGCCCTCCACGACCCGCTGGGTCTGGAGGGGCCGCCCGGCACATCCGCCGGACTTGCCTTCCTCGATGTCGAGACGCGGCTTGCCGACGTCAAGCAACTGCGCAATGTAAGCGGTCACTTGTCGCTGCCGGGCCGGCCGGCGATGATCGGCTACGAGATCCATCTCGGAGTGACGGAAGGCGCCGGTTGCGCGAGACCGGCGGCGCACCTCGCCGACGGCACTCCCGACGGCGCCGTTTCGGCCGACGGGCAGGTCCTCGGAACGTACTGCCACGGCATTTTCGACCATCCGGCAGCGTTGACCGCGCTGCTCGCCTGGGCCGGTGCCGGTGCGGTCGAGACGGTGGACTTCGCCGCCCGACGTGCGGCCGACCTCGACCGCCTGGCCGACGCCGTCGAGGCTGCGCTCGACTGGCCCCGCCTTGCCGCGTGGCTGCCTGGCTGACCGCCGTTCACCCGAAAAGGCGGGCCACCGCATCCGGATTCGACGGAAAGTAGAGGTGGAGATAGGACGCCGTCAGGCGGTCACGCCGATAGACGGCCTCCCCGGGGCGTCCGGACGCCCCGTGCGCCCGCACCAGTGGCTGGAGCGGCGTTTCGCTCATCGAATGATGGAAGGTGTGGCCGGACAAGCTGCCTTCCGGCAGGTCGACAAACTGCGTGCCGAGCGCCACCAGCCGCCGCTGCATGACCGTTCCTCCGGGCAGCAGGCCGCCGAGAAGGTGTTTGCGGCCATCCACATCCACCAGCGTCTCGAACAGGCTCATCATGCCGCCGCATTCGGCGAGCAAGGGCTTGCCGTCCTTGACATGGCGTTGCAGCGCAGCCCACAGCGGCCGGTTGGCTTCCAGTGCCGCTGCATGGAGTTCCGGGTAGCCGCCGGGTAGCCACACGGCATCGCATTCGGGCAGGGCCTCGCTGGCCAGCGGGGAAAAGAAGCAGAGGTCGGCGGCGAGGCCCGTCAGGGTTTCCAGGTTGGCCGGGTAGATGAAAGCAAAGGCGGCGTCGCGGGCAATCGCGATACGCCGGCCGGCGAGCAGCGCTGCGCCGGCCGGCGGCGGCACGTCGGTGAAAACGACCGGTTCAGGGAGGTCGACCGCAGCGCTGGCCGCCAGTCCGTCGGCCAGCCGGTCGAGGCGAGCCGCGAGGTCAGCGATTTCACCAGCCTGCAGCAAGCCCAGGTGGCGTTCCGGCAGGGCGCACTCCGGTTTGCGCGGCAGCGCGCCGAACCAACTCATGGGCGCGGGCAGGCTGGCACGGACCAGCGCGGCGTGACCATCGCTGGCGACGCAGTTGGCCAGCACGCCGGCAAACGGCAGGCCGGGGCGAAAAGTCGCCAAACCGTGGGCGATGGCGCCGAAGGTCTGGGCCATCGCCCCGGCGTCGATCAGCGCCAGCACCGGGATGCCGAAACGACAGGCGATGTCCGCCGCCGAAGGCTCGCCGTCGAAGAGGCCCATGACGCCTTCGACCAGAATCAGGTCGGACGCCCGCGCGGCGCGCGCCAGCCGCCAGCGGGCGTCGGCCTCGCCGCACATGCCGAGGTCAAGGTTTTCGCACGGCCTGCCGCTCGCGACAGCGTGGATCTGCGGATCGAGAAAATCGGGGCCGCACTTGAACACGGTGACGCGCCGGCCCTGCCGGGCATGGAGCCGGGCCAGTGCGGCGGTGACGGTCGTCTTGCCCTGACCCGAGGCCGGCGCAGCGACCACAAGGGCGGGGCAGGTCGCGCTCACCACTCCAGTCCGGGCATGGCCTTGACGCCGCTCTGGAAAGCATGTTTTTCCATGGCCATGTCGCTGACCGTATCGGCGGCATCGCGCAGTGCCTGCGGGGCGGCGCGGCCGGTGACGATGACGTGTTGCAGTGGCGGGCGGGCCAGCAGTCTGGCAATCACCGCGTCGAGCTCGAGCCAGCCGTACTTGAAGGCATAGGTCATCTCGTCGAGCACGACGAGGCCGATGGCCGGATCTTCCAGGTGGCGGCAGGCGACTTCCCAAGCGGCCCGGGCGGCGCGGGCATCGCCTTCCCTGTCCTGGGTTTCCCAGGTGAAGCCTTCGCCGCCGACATGCCAGGCGACATCGGCCTGCCGGCGGAAAAATGCTTCCTCGCCGGTATCCGAACGGCCCTTGACAAACTGCACGACGCCGACCTTCAGGCCGTGTCCGAGGGCGCGGGCGACAACGCCGAAGGCGGCCGAGGACTTGCCCTTGCCGTTGCCGGTATTGATCACCAGCACGCCGCGTTCTTCCGCCGCCGCGGCGATCCTGCCGTCGATAAAGACCTTCTTTTTCTGCATGCGCTCGGTGTGCGTGATGGTCATGGAAAATTACTCCGGTATGAAACAGCGGCGGCCCCGGTCTTCGAGCTGGCGGAGGCCATAGCCATAGAGGCCGGACAGCCGTTCGGCGGTGAGGATGGTGTCGACGCTGTCGATTTCGACCCGTCCGTCACCGTGGAGGAGGACGGCGCGCTCGCTGAAGCGGTGGGCCAGCGCCGGGTCGTGCAGGACCATGACGACGCCCGCGCCGCAATCGCGCGCCGTGCCGGCGAACAGCTCGAGCACCGCCATCTGGTGATTGAGGTCGAGATGCGACAGCGGTTCGTCGAGCAGGTAGAGCGGGGCGGCCTGCGTCAGCAGCGTGGCGATCGCCAGGCGCTGGCGCTCGCCGCCGGACAGTGTCTGGATCTGGCGGCCTTCCATGTCGGCGAGACCGACCGCCTTGAGCGCGCCGCGTGCCAGCACGGCATCGCGCGACGACTCCCAGTCCCAGCGGCCGAGGTGCGGATGGCGGCCGGTCAGCGTAGTTTCGAGGACGGACGAGCCGAAGGGGTCGTTCTGGGATTGCCCCAGCCACGCGCGTCGCAGGGCCGCCCGGCGGGCTGGCATCGGCGCGACATCCTCGCCGCCGAGCAGCACCCTGCCGCCGGCGGGCGGGCGCAGGCCGGCCAGCGTCGCGAGCAGGGTGGATTTGCCCGCCCCGTTGCAGCCAAGGATGGCGATGCGCTCGCCGGCGCTGACCGTAAGGTCGAGCCTATCGACCACGCGGCGGCCGCCGATCTCGACGACGAGTTGCCGGGCTTCGAGGAGGCAGGCGCTCATTTGGGCTGGCGCGAAAGGAGAAAGAGAAAGACGGGGACGCCGATCAGTGCCGTGAGCACACCGACCGGCAACTGCTGCGGGGCGATGACGGTCCGCGCCAGTGTGTCGGCCAGCACCAGCAGCGAGCCGCCGGCGAGGACCGCGGCCGGTAGCAGCAGGCGCTGGTCGTTGCCCGCCGCGAGGCGGACGAGGTGCGGCACGATGAGCCCGACAAAACCGATCGAGCCGGCGGTCGTCACCGACGCTGCCGTTGCCAGCGAGGCGAGCAGGAAAATGGCATAGCGCAGCCGGTTGACCGCGACACCCAGCGCCTGCGCCTGCATCAGTCCGCGCGACAGGAGGTTGAGTTCGCGGGCAAAGGGGACGGCGAGTAGCAGCGCGGCGGCGAGGGCGAGGAGCGGCGGCCAGGAGCTGCCGGCCTGGGCGAGGTCGCCCATCAGCCAGAACAGCATGCCGCGCAGCTTGGCATCGGGGGCCACGGTCAGCATCAGGGCGACGAGGGCGCCGCAGCCGGCCGCGACGATGACGCCGGTGAGCAGCAACCGTGTCTGCGTCCAGCTGCCGTCGCCGTGCGCCAGCCCGAAAACGAGAAACATGGCGGCGAGCGCCCCGGCGAAAGCCAGTCCGTCGATGGCGATGACCGGCAGGCCGATCAGGATGGCGAACAGTGCGCCGACGCCAGCGCCGCCGGAGATTCCAAGGACGTAGGGATCAGCCAGCGGGTTGCGCAGGAGCACCTGCATCAGCGCGCCGGCGAGTGCCAGCAGTCCGCCGCAGGCAAAACCGGCGAGCGCCCGCGGCAGGCGCAGCTCCAGCACGATATCGGCCGCGCCGCCGCGGTCGCCGAAGAGCGCCGCGACGACATCGCCGGGCGCGATCCTGAAGCTGCCCGCCGTCAGCGACAGCGCAATGCTCGCCACGGCGAGCAGGCTGAGCGTCAGGAGGGTCAGGAGCGCGCGGCGGCGAGTCGGCATCGCTGCTTACTGCGGTGTGTAGCGCAATCCGACGAAGGCGTTGAGGCCGGTTGTCGCGTAGTCGGCGGCGGTTTCGTAATCGCGGTCGAACAGGTTGTTGATGCGGGCGAAGGCCGACCAGCCGCCCCCCAGCTGATAGGCGCCGTACAGGTTGAAGATGGCATAGCCAGCCAGCTTGCGCGTATTGGCGACGTTGTCGTAGCGGTAATCGCTGGCCTGCATCTCGACGCGCCACTCGAACGGCGCCAACTGCTGGCCGACCGCCACCGTGCCGTACTGCTTCGCCCGCCGCGGCAGCAGCTTGCCGGTATCTTCGTTGCGCGGGTCGAGGTAGTCGTAATTGGCCATCAGGTTGAAGCTTTCGATCCGCCCGTCGTAGGCCAGGGTCGCCCCCGTGATCTGGGCCCTGCCCACATTCTCCGGCCGGAAGATGAAGTTGGGGCCGATCGGGCCGACGGTCACGATCAGGTCGTCCACATTGTTGCGATAGGCGGTCAGCGAGACATGGTGCAGGCCGGTCTCGAAGTGAACGGTTGCTTCCGTCGTGTGCGAGGTTTCCGGTTTAAGGGCTGGATTGCCAAAGCCAGGGAAATAGAGTTCGTTGAACGTGGGCGCCTTGAAGGCGGTGCCGTAGCCGGCGTTGGCCCGCCAGTTGGGGGTGAACTGATAGCCGTAGGCGACCGAGCCTGTGGTCTTGTCGCCGAACTGCGAATTGTCGTCGATGCGGACGTTGGCCTGCAGATGATGTGCCTCGTACTTCCCGGTCCACCCGGCAAGGGCCGAATTGATGCTCCGTTCGGCAGTATTGTAGGTCGTGGTGCCGTCGATGCCCTGCTCGAGCCGCTCGAGCGCAGCGAGGAAATTACCGATCCCGGTGGTGAAGTCGTTCTGCCAGACGTACTGTGTCTGGCGCGTGCGGAACGTGCTGGTGCGCACATGATTCTCGAACTGCCGGGCATCATCGACCGACTGGCCGGCGCGCATGGTGCTGGTCCAGTAAGGAGTGAACGCATCCCGCAGGTAGGCGTTGAACGAAGCTACCGACTGGTCGCTGCGAGAATCGCGGGCCGCGGTGGCGGGCGTGAAGCCGCTGTCGTACTTGTTCTCGCCGTCGCTGTAAAGGACGCTGGCGCCAAACTCGTGCCCCTTGACGAACTCGTAGGCCAGTTTGCCGCTCACGCTGTTCTGCCGGAAACCGTCGTCATCCGCGTTGTATGAAGTGTTGCGCGGATTGGAGATGCTGTTGAAACCCCGCGTGTATTCGCTCGCCACGTTCAGTGCGTAGCTCCAGCCTTCGCTGCTGCCGGAAAAGCCGGCGTTCGCCATGAAGGTGTTGCGGGAACCGCCGCCGATCTCGCCGAACAGCTTGAAGGGTCCCTGGCCGCTGCGCGTGAAGATCTGGATGACGCCGCCGATCGCATCCGCCCCGTAGAGCGACGAGGCGGCACCGCGCAGGATCTCGATACGCTCGATCTGGCTTACCGGGATGCGCGACCACGCCGCGCTGCCGGTGGTCGCCGAGCCGGCGCGGACGCCGTCGATCAGCACGAGGACCTGGTTGCTGTTCGAGCCGCGCATGAACAGGCTGGTTGTGGCGCCCTTGCTGCCATTGACCGACAATTGCAGGCCCGGCTGGCGGGACAGCACTTCCGCCAGCGTCGACTGGCCGGCGACTTCGAGATCGGCCCGTTCGACGACGGTGACGTCCGACAGCAACTGGGATTCGCGTACCGGCTGGCGGGTTGCGGTGACCACGACGGGATCGAGGATTTCCCCGGCGTGGGCCGGCGCGAGGAATGCAATGGAAAGCGCCGCGGTTAGCGGCTTGAGACGTGGATTCATTCTTCTCCCCTTCCCGGCAGGCGTCCCCGCATGCCGGTATGACTGAACAAGGAAGCATCGGGAGAATGAGCGCAGGTCGGAGACCGGCGCCACACCCCCGTGGCACTTCCGCTGGTTGTCTCAGGCCGGTATCCGGGCTCGCAAGTCTTGACGCGCCGCCTTCCCAGGTCGAAACCCAGTGGCATCGTGGCGCGCCCGCACTTGCTTACCGTTGCGGGGGCAGCAGCGGCGTTGTCCGAGGGGACGCACCGCTTTCCCGTTTAACCGCGGTTGGAGAATCCTTCCGCAGCACCTGCTACGGGGCGCATTCTACATCCCGCGATGCTGCGTTGCATCAGGAAATTGTGTTCGGTTTGGACAAACCACTTTCAGAATAACGGCTTACTCCTTGACCATGCACTGTTCTTGCCACTATAGTTCATGTCATGAATGCGCAACTTGAAGAGCTTGAAGGAAAGATTGAACAGGTGGTCGACTTGGTTCTCCAGTTGCGTGCCGAGAATGAAGTGCTGAGAAATCAGATAGAGGAGGCCGAGGCAGAGCGCCTGCAGATGCGCCAGTCGATGACGGCCGCCCGCGAGCGCCTTGAGAGCCTGATCGGCAAGTTGCCCGAGAATGTCTGAAATGAGCACCCAGCAGAATTTCCTCGACGTCAAGATCATGGGCCGCGAATACCGCGTGGCGTGTACGCCGGAAGAGCGCGATGGCCTGCTGGCGGCAGTCGATCTTGTCGACAACAAGATGCGCGAAATCGCCCAACGGACCAAGAGCACTATCGCCGAGCGCGTGGCGGTCATGGCCGCCCTCAACATCGCCCACGAATACCTTGCCGCCCCTGGTGCAGTCGGTCAGAAAAAAGAAATTGACTACGCGGTTGATACCACCGACGCGAAGCGTAGAATCGTGAACATGGGAGCACGGATTGGTACCGTGCTTGCGCCCCAGCAGCAACTGGACTTCTAGTCATTTGCTGGTGAACCCGGCGCCGCCCGCCGAGCGTCCCTGCGGTGTTTGTTAAGGCCATAGATTCCTTGAACCAATGCTAATTGGCATCGGTTGCGGACCATCGAAATCGCTGTTGTGCGCCCTCTTCTTCGAGGGTGCCTGATGCGGGAGGAATGCAGCCACTCTGGACCCAGGTTCAGGATGCCGGCCTGACGGCACTCGCGGGGGCCACTCTTCAAGAGGGGTTGAAATGAAATTGCTCTCGGGGATGGACAGCCTGTTTCTGCACATGGAGCAGGCTAACCAATACATGCACGTTGCCGGATTGGGTATCTACGATCCGTCGACCGCACCTGGCGGCAAGGTCCGCTTCAAACAGATCCTGGATTTCTTCGCCAGGCGACTGGACAGCGCCAAGGTCTTTCGTCGCCGACTGGTAGTCGCGCCGCTTGGACTCGACCGGCCCTATTGGATTGACGAGGGCGATATCGATACGGAATACCACGTCCGTCACACCGCACTGCCACAGCCGGGTGACTGGCGGCAATTAATGATCCAGGTGGCCCGCATCCATTCCCGCCCCCTCGACCGCAGCCGTCCACTCTGGGAGGCCTACGTCATCGAGGGGCTGGACCATATTCCCGGCATCGCCAAGGGAAGTTTCGCGCTTTACGTCAAGTTTCATCACGCCGGCGTTGACGGTGAGGCAGGTGCCGAGATCATCAAGGCCATCCACAGCTTGTCGGCGGAATTTTCGGAGGAGCCATCTCCCGTCGGCCACACCCGGTTTGTGGACCGTGAGCCATCCGCTGTCGAACTGTGCTCGCGTGCGGTTGGCAACCGCGCCCAACAGATTTTCGATGGGGTCCGGCTGGCCGCAAGTCTGGGGGGGCGCGCGGCGCTGGCCGGCAAGGACATCGTGGCTTCGGGCAAGGCACTCGAGATAGCCCAGAAACTGATCGCCAAGCGCTTCGGCGGCAGTGCCGGGGCCGGCAGCTTGAAGACGCCGGGCGACATGGCTGGCCGCAAGCCCCAGACGCGTTTCGACCATCCGGTATCGCCGCACCGCGTGGTAGACGCGGTGGGATTTTCCCTGGCTGAGTGCAAGACGATTCGCGAGCACATCGACGACATTACAATCAACGACATATTCATGGCGGCAACCGGCGGCGCGATCCGCAAGTATCTCGAACGGAAGGGTGAGTTGCCGGCGCGCACGCTCAACGCCATGGTGCCGATGTCGACCCGCGGTACCGACAAGGCAATGGATTCCGGCAACCAGATCGGCATGGCGCCGATGGCGTTGCGCACCGACATCGCCGATCCCGTCGAGCGTGTCTTGGCGATCAGGCGCGGCACCAGCAAGACCAAGGCGGCGACTTCGGCATTGGGCAAGGATCTGGTGGCGAGGCTGGTACACGTGATTCCTGCAGTGGCGGCCGAGCAACTGGTGCGACTCGGAATTGTTGCGATGTGCAACGTGACAGTATCCAACGTACGCGGGCCTGACGTTCCGCTGTATATGGCCGGGTCGCAACTGGAACTGTTCCTTGCCGTATCGATAGCCTTCGACGGGATCGGGCTCAATGTGACCGGGTTCAGCTACAACGGCACTTTGTGGGTCTGCTTCGTTGCCTGCCGCGACATGCTTCCCGACCCGGAAGAGTTCTGCGATTGTCTCAAGGAGAGCTTCGCCGAACTGCTGGCCGCAGCGATTGCACGGGGCAGAAGGTCCGTCAAGGTCGAGGCTCGACGCACCGTAGCGGACAAGCCAGAGCCAAGCGCTGCAAGACGTCCGCGGGCAGTCGGGAAAACCGTGGTCGAGGCGACCGCGAGCGCTGCGCCGCGTGCCAGGAAAAAGCCGGCGAATACCGAGGCAAGCGCGGACGAGGGCAGAATAGCGCCCCCGGTCAAGAGAACGCGGGTGTCCAAGGCAGCCATCACGTCCGAGGAATGACGCGACGATGAAGGGCGGCGTAGCGGACCTGCAGGGCAAGTGGGCGCTGGTTACCGGTGCTTCCAGCGGATTCGGCATTGACTTCGCGCACCTGCTCGCGGCGCGCGGCGCCAATCTGGTGCTGGTTGCGCGCAGGGCCGAGCCGATGCGGGCACTCGCTGGCAAACTCAAACGGTCGCATGACACGCACTGCCATGTGATCGCGATGGACTTGGCTCGTCCCGGTGTCGGCGCGGAACTGCACGCCAAGGTAAGGGCCAAGCGCGTCACCATCGACATCCTGATCAACAACGCTGGCTTTGGCGTTTTCGGCGATTTCGTTGACCAACCGCTGGACAGCGCACTCAACATGCTTCAGCTCAACGTCATGGCGTTGACCGAACTCACCCATGTTTTTGCCGCCGATATGGTCAAACGTGGTTCGGGCAAGATTCTGCTGGTCGGCTCGCTGGGCGGGTTCCAGCCGCTGCCGATGTACGCCGGATACGCGGCGAGCAAGGCCTATGTATTGAGCTTTGGGGAAGCGTTGCATGAGGAGCTGAAGGATCGCGGCGTTGTCGTCACCGTCCTCTGCCCGGGGGTCACGGCCACGAACTTCCTTGCCGTTTCCGGGCAGAAGACCACGCCATTGCCCGACGTGCTGTTGATGGAGAGCCGGCCGGTGGCCGAGATCGGGCTCAGGGCACTGGATGCGGGCCGTCCTTCAGTAGTCCCGGGCCTGCCCAATCAGGCGACAGCCTTCTCCAACCGAGTGCTGCCGCGCAGCTTTTTCCCATGGCTGGCCTACAAGCTGCTCAAGCGCTGATGTCCCGAGGGCTGGGCTTGTTGCTGGTGGGCGCGACGGGTGCGGTAGGTCAGGCTGTGCTGCGTCAGGCGTTGGGCGAAAAGCGAATTGCGCAGATCGTCGTGCCGACCCGTCGACCGCTGGGTGGCGAATTTGCCGGGCACGAGAAACTTCTGAATCCAGTCATCGACTTCACCCGGCTTCCGGAGGTTTCCGCGTGGTGGAAGGTCGATGCGGTGGTGTGCACCCTTGGCACCACGATCAAGGTGGCGGGTTCACAGGCAGCCTTCGCCGCCATCGACCGCGATCTGCCGATCGCCGTCGCCCGTCTGGCCCGCGAGGCCGGTGCGACGCGCTGTGCGCTGAACTCATCGCTTGGCGCCAGCGCGCGCGGGAGCTTTTATTTGCGGACCAAGGCTGAAGTCGAACGGGGCTTCATCGATCTCGAATTCGCCAGCACAACCATCGTCCGTCCGTCGTTGATCGATACCGGGCGCGGTGAGGTCCGCCACGGCGAACAGATCGGGCTGTTCTTCGCCCATGTCCTGCGCCCACTGATGCCCAGCCGTTACCGCCCGGTCAGTCCGCAGGCGATTGCCACCGCGCTGCTTCGCGGCGTTGTGGAAGGCCAGCCCGGGGTGAAGATTGTTGAATCCGACGCGCTCTAGGCAGTCTGGTATGCAGAACACGGATCATTGCTGCCTGTTGCGGTCAACGGACAATTCGTCGCGAATTCCAACCATTCCGACCTCTGCCGCGGTCGTGGGCTTGCTAACATGCACCTTCCCTCGGACTTTCCAGGTGTAAGGAACGGGTGGGGAAGGAGAGGGGCGCTTCATCTTTCGGAAGGTATTGGCATGACTGTCTTGTGGATCGCGGAATACCTTGCGCTGGGCGCCTTCGCCGGCTTCTTCGCAGGCATGCTGGGGATCGGCGGCGGGCTCGTCCTGGTCCCTGCGCTGACTCTGATGTTCGCCGCACAGGGTCAATTTCCCACGGGTGAAACACTGCACATGGCGCTGGGAACCTCGATGGCCAGCATCATCTTTACCGCGATCGCCAGCATCCGGACGCACCACAATCACAGGGCGATCCTCTGGGACGTGGTCAAGACCATAACGCCCGGGATACTTCTCGGCACCGGCCTTGGTACCTTGTTCGCTTCGAGTGTGCCGGCCCGCCCGCTCGCCGTGTTCTTCACATTCTTCGTCTGCGGCGTTGCCTTGCAGATGGCCTTGAACCTCAAACCCAAGCCGACACGCGAACTGCCGGGTTCGCTGGGGATTGCCGGTGTCGGGATGGGAATAGGCGTGCTGTCGTCGTTGGTCGCCATCGGTGGCGGTTCGCTGACAGTTCCCTTTCTGACCTGGTGCAATGTCCGTGTCCAGAGCGCGATCGGCACTTCCGCGGCGGTCGGACTGCCGATTGCCTTGGGCGGGACGCTCGGTTATGTATTCAATGGCTGGGGACAGACCGGATTGCCGGCCGGCAGCCTCGGCTACGTGTACCTGCCGGTACTGGCGATTCTGGTGATGGCGACAATTGTGACCGCGCCGTTTGGTGCGCGGTTGGCGCATCGTCTCCCGGTGGCGACATTGAAACGCCTGTTCGCAGGAATCCTCATCGTTCTCGCCGCCAAGATGTTGTGGAGTCTGTTCAGCACCCCCTGAAATCCGGTTTGCGCATCTCACAAGGTGAGCGGCGAGGTACGCGGTATCCCTTGGTGTCGAGGCCTTCTTTGCCGGTGTCGTTGGTCCATGGCATCCTGCCATCGAGCACGAATTCCATCATCGCAACGGTGCCGGCAAGCTTGAGCAAGCCAACCAGTGCGCCAGGACAGCCATGTTTTCGCGTCATGAAAGATCCGGACCTGTTCACGTTAGAATGCCGCTCCGAAAAATTCTCTATGGATAGACAAGGGGGTAACCATGAGCAGTGCAATGTATGAGCATATGCGGACCAATCCGAAGTTTCACGAATTGGTTACGCGCCGGGGGCGTTTCGCGTGGACGCTGGCCATTATCGTTTTGACCATGTTCTACGGCTATGTCCTGACAATCGCTTTCAATCCGACGGCTCTCGGCAGGCCGGTTGCCGAAGGATCGATGCTGACCGTTGGGGTCGCCGTCGAACTCTTCATGTTCATTTTTTTCTGGGTTCTCACCGCCGTCTACGTCAGGCGCGCCAACAACGAATTCGACGCGCTGACCCAGGATCTCATCCGCGACGCCTGGAAGGACAACAAATAATGAACAAGATCATCACCGCGCTCGCGTTGCTCGGATTTTCCGCTCTTGCCATCGCGGCCGACGCCGTCGGCGCGACCGAAAAGCAGGCGACCAACTGGCACGCCATCATCATGTTCTGCATCTTCGTCACGCTGACGATGGGCATTACCTACTGGGCGGCCAGCCGGACCAAGACCACCGCCGATTTCTATACGGCGGGCGGCGGCATCACCGGTTTCCAGAACGGCCTGGCGATTGCCGGCGACTACATGTCGGCAGCCACGCTGCTCGGCCTGACCGCCATGGTCTACACACAGGGTTACGACGGTTACGTCTATATGCTGGCCTTTTTCGCCGGCTGGCCGATCATCCTGTTCCTGATGGCGGAGCGTCTGCGCAACCTGGGCAAGTTCACCTTCTCCGACATCACCGCCTACCGCCTCGATCAGGGCAAAGTGCGGACCATGGCCGCGATCTCGTCGCTGACCGTGGTCTGTTTCTACCTGCTCGCGCAGATGGTCGGCGCCGGGCAGCTGATCAAGCTGTTGTTCGGTCTCGACTACAACATCGCGATCTTCGCGGTCGGCATCCTGATGATGGTTTACGTCACCTTCGGCGGCATGGTCGCCACGACCTGGGTGCAGATCATTAAGGCCTGCATGTTGCTCACCGGCGGCACACTGGTCATGGTGCTGGCCTTCAGCCAGTTCGGTTTCTCCTTCCAGAACCTGCTGGAGAAGGCGACGGCCGTGCATAAGCTCGGCCCCAAGCTGATGTATCCGGGCAGCCTGCTGGCCGACCCGGTCACCGCCATTTCGCTGGGCCTCGGCCTGATGTTCGGTACTGCCGGCCTGCCGCACATCCTGATGCGCTTCTTCACCGTGACCGACGCCAAGGAAGCGCGCAAGTCGGTACTGTACGCTTCCGGCTTCGTCGCCTACTTCTTCAATGTGATCTTCCTGATGGGCCTCTGCGGCATCCTGATCGTCGGCCAGAATCCGGACTTCTTCGAAGCCGGCACGGTGGGCGGCAAGCTGATCGGTGGTGGCAACATGGTCGCCATGCACCTGGCCAAGGCCGTGGGCGGCAACATGTTGCTCGGCTTCTTGGCCGCTGTCGCCTTCGCTACGATCCTCGCCGTTGTTTCCGGTCTGGCGCTGGCGGGTGCATCGGCGATTTCGCACGACATCTACGCACGAGTCATCATGAAGGGCAAGGCATCACTACTGTCCGGTCATAAAATCTAATAGATTCAATTGGTTGTTGAGTTGGTTTTGTTCTGATTTGTATCGGTCGCCCGGAAAGGCTTGCTGCAAGGGCATCTTCTCGAAGAGGGTAAGCGACAAG
>WBZP01000300.1_pt1 | contig 68568 bp, 51 predicted proteins | sample 5204301 | NCBI WGS metagenome assembly WBZP01 (sample SAMN12412401, study PRJNA552823) | activated sludge metagenome | isolation source: activated sludge from nitrification reactor of wastewater treatment plant... | place: USA: Pennsylvania | collected 2017 | reverse complement strand
CCATGGAAACCAGCGATGAATGGGAGACCGGAAAAGTGTATCTGTCCATGACACCCTAATCGCTGTCCGGCAGCTGCCGTTGCCGAGGAGCGCCCCCAAAAGTACAGAAGAGATGTTGACTAATCTCAGAGTTAAACAGAGAGGTCAAGCTTGAGAAAGAAATTGTATATCCTTTCTTGAGGGGATCGGACATAAATAAATACGAAATTCAAGAGCCAGAAACTGTTATTTTGCATCCTTACAAACTAATCGAAGAAAAGACAGTGCTTATTTCTGAACTAGAGCTCCAGCAAGATTACCCTCATTCTTGGTCATATTTACAATTGGTGAGAAGAGCGCTTAGTGTGCGTGGCTCTGAAAATATGGAGTATCCTGCTTGGTACTCTTTATGGAATGCGCGTGATCTAAGGTTGCTTCAAGGGAAGAAAATTGTTGTTCCGACTATTTCCGATCATCCATCGTTTGGTCTAGATGAAAATGGCAAGTATTATATTCTAGGAAGTGGTGCTGGTGGACCAGGTATTTATGGCATTTCTTTAAATGATAAAGCCATAGATATCAGATACGCTCTAGCTTTACTCAATAGTAGGATAACCGATCATTTTATCATGTCTACTAGTAGTATATTTAGAGGTAATTATTTTGCCTATAGCAGGCAATATCTTGAACATATACCATACAGACCAATAACCTTCACCACCCCCGCCGGTGAGCGCGAGCGGCTCACGCAGTCTGCCATTGCGTGCTATGATGTCGGCGACAACACCGCGCTGCTAACACAGACGCAGGCGGCGCTTGCCGCCGAGCACACCGATGTCGTCCACGACCTGCTGGCACACCTGGCCCAGCGCATGATCGACCTGAACAAAGAGAAGCAAGCCGAAATCACGCGCTTCCTCGGCTGGCTTGAAGCGCAGCTGCACATCCGGCCCGCCAAGGATGGCGCTACCGGCATCGCCAGCCTCACCGGCAAAAGCATTCTGCAAAACTACCTGGGCGACTACCAGAAGGGCGAGCGCGAGCAGCCCTGGCGCGAATTCTTCTACCGCCTGCACCAGAACCGCAACCGCTTCGGTGTAGTGCTGAGCGCCGCCGAGGGCGACATTGCGCAGGAATACGAGCGCTCGCTGGCCGAGCTGCTGCCGCTCAAGCGCGAGCTGGCCCGCACCGACACGCTGATCGACAAGATCGTTTACCGGCTGTACGGCCTGACCGACGCCGAAATCGAGCTGATCGAGCGCCCGCGCTACGAGCAGGAACTGGCCGACGCCAAAGCGCAGGTCGTCGCCGACGAAAGCATTGCGGACGACGAAGCCAGGATCGACAAGATTGCCGAAAACATCCTGCCGGCTGTCGAGCGCTTCTTCGAGCGCGTCGAACCCCGGCCCGACGAAGCCGCGCTCGACCGCGACCTGCCCAACTGGCGCGCGCTACCGCCTGCCGCGCCCACCTTCCTGCTCACCGCCGATTACAACCTGCGCACCCTGCCCGAGCAAATGGACTTCTCAAGCTGCGTCATTCCCTACACGAAGGCGGTCGAGGTGGTGCTCTTCGAGCGGATTTTCGCGCCATTTCGCGCCGCCTCAGGCTACACCGAGGTCGATTGCAAAAATACCTTCCTGAAAGACTTTATGGTCGGCAAAAAACACCTGACCTTAGGCAGCTTTAGCATCATCCTCAGCAGCAGCAAAGAAACGGCCTTGCGCGCCTTCATTGGGCAGCGTATCGCCAGTGCCGAAACCCGCGTGTTTGGTGCAAGTGGCGCGTTTGCCCGGCTTAACGACGAGCACATGGTACACATCCGCAACAAGGCCGCGCACGACGAAGTGCTCACGCGCGCCGAGGCCGAGGCCATGCGCGAATGGGCGCTGGCGATATTGCGCAGCATGTAATACCAAATTCGCCAGTGGAACACAAAAAACAGTTTGGTACTTTGCTGCCGCAGGCACTATTCTTTAAACGCAGGCGACCGCGTAACTCGTATAATTTACACGTATTCAACCGGATTTGGTATAAATCGGCAGAGCGGTTGATCTGCTGGCTTGTCGCATGCGCCGCCGAACCCACAACATCCAAGAAGCGCCACACGAGATTTGGTATAATGCCGCCACCAGGGAGGAATGCCATGACTGCTACCGAATTACTCGAACAAGCCAAAGCGCTAAGCCCCCATGAGCGTAAAGAGCTGGTGAAGCGCCTGATCGATACCCTTGACGTGGCTGAGCTACCACCAGCGTAGCCACCAACCTATGCATATCCCCTACGTCATCGACAATATCGAAACCCGCCTGGCCGATATTCTGAATGCGCTGCTCACGCGCCAGCCCGGCCAGCAGGTTGACATTGCCACCGCCTACTTCAGCATTCGCGGCTTTCAGCAGGTGCGCGCCAGCCTGCCCGGCGTGCGCAGCCTGCGCCTGCTGCTCGGCGACAAGCCGCTCGATGGCGAAGATATTGGGCTGCGGCCCGATTCGGCGGCTTTCCTGCGCCACGAGCTTAACGCCGAGCCATTCAACGCCGCCACGCTCCAGCTGGTTGAAGAACTCGTGCGCTTTTTGCGCCGCGATGTGGTAGAAGTGCGGCTCTACACCGGGCATGCGCCGGGCGAAAAAGGCCGCCGCGCATTTCTGCACGCCAAATGCTACCTGTTCTATGGCGGCAGCACCAACCCTACCGCGCTGTACGAGCACCTCACCCCGCTGGTTGGCATCGTTGGTAGCAGCAACTTCACCGGGCCGGGCCTGGTCAGTAACCGCGAGCTTAACCTGGTACACAAAACCGTGCTCGCCGAAAGCGAGATCGACGACCCCGCCGCGCGCAGTGCCGTCGGCCACCAGGCGCTGGCGCGGCTCACCGCCGATCTTGGCCCTGAACAGCAGCGCCTGCTCAAAAGCGAAGTTGGTGCCCGCGCAATTATGGATCTCTCGCGCTGGTACACCGAGCAATGGCAGCGCGCAATCGACTACAAAGAGCAGCTAATCGAGCTGCTGGAAAATTCTAAATTTGGCGGGCGCGAATATAGCCCCTACGAAGTGTACATGAAGGCGCTGTACGAATACCTCAAAGACGATCTCGACAGCGACGCCGCGCTGCCTGCCACGCGCTCGGCAGTTGAGCTAGCCGAATTTCAGGAAGACGCCGTGCGCAAAGCGCGCCGCATCCTGGCGCAGTACGATGGCGTCATCATCGCCGACTCGGTGGGGCTGGGCAAAACCTGGATCGGCAAAAAGCTGCTCGAAGATTATGCCTACCACCTGCGCCAGAAAGCGCTGGTGATCTGCCCGGCCTCGCTCAAGCGCATGTGGGAGCACGAGCTGCGCAGCGCCACGATTGCAGCCACGATCATCACCCAGGAGCGGCTCGGCACCGACGATTTCGACATGCGCGACATTGCCGACGCCGATGTCATCCTGGTTGACGAAGCGCACAACTTCCGCAACAAACGTGCTGGGCGCTACCTTCAGCTCGAAAATATATTGGCGGCCAACGGGCGGCGCGGGCGTAGCGGCGGGCGCAAAAAGCTGATATTGCTCACCGCCACGCCAATCAACAACAACATTTTTGATCTCTACAACCAGATCAACCTGTTCACCGGCAACGACCGCACCTACTTCGCCTCGGCGGGCATCGGCGACCTGTACAGCTACTTCCTGGCCGCCCGCCGCGACTCAATCGAAGCAGGCAGCATCCGCATCTTCAATTTGCTCGAAGAAGTGGTGATTCGGCGTACACGCCAATTTGTGCGGCGCGCCTACCCCGAAGCCATGATTCGCGGGAACATCATCGCCTGGCCCACGCGCCAGCTCAAAACAATTGAATACGACCTACAAGCCACCTACGAAGGCTTCTATACCCAGATCGTTCGCCGCATCGAAGCGCTGCAACTGCCGCACTACACACTCGAACGTTATAAGCGCGCCGACCAGCAGCCCGATGATTTTGAGCTTGGGCGGCAGGTAGCGCTGGTCGGTATCTTCAAAAGTCGCTTCCTCAAGCGGCTCGAATCGAGCATCGATGCCTTCCGCATTAGCATCCGTCGCGCGCTTGAGTTTGTAAAAACCTTTGCCGAATACCTGCAAGAAGGCGTGCTGCTCGATTCGGCTACCTTCCAAAACGCCATGCGCCTGCTTGAGCACGATGACGAAGATGCCGATGATGCTACCCCGGCCTCGCGCGCATCCAGCATCGACGAGAGCGCGCAGGCCCGCAAAGCAATTGATGGGCTGCCGCGCCTGGATGTGGCAACCTACGATCGGCGCGCGCTCCACCGCGCATTGCAGGATGATATCGACGCGCTCACCGACATCTGGCACGACATTAAGAACATCAGCACCGAGCATGACGCCAAGCTGCAACAGCTGAAGCAGCTGCTCGAACACGATCTGCGCGGCCAGAAGGTCATTATTTTCACCTACTACAAAGACACCGCGCGCTACCTGTACCACGCGCTGCTCGCCGACGACAACGCCGACTGGCGCGCGAGCATGGGCAGTCCGCACATCCGCCGCATCGACAGTAGCATCAAATCCAGCGACCGCGCGCGGATTGTCGAGCAGTTTGCGCCGATTGCCAGCGGCCACCCCGAAATTGCTGGCACGGCCCAGGCCGTCGATCTGCTGATCGCCACCGATGTGCTTTCGGAAGGTCAGAACCTGCAAGATTGTGGCTTCCTGATCAATTACGATCTGCACTGGAACCCGACGCGCATGGTGCAGCGCGCGGGTCGGATCGACCGGCTCGGCTCAACCTTCAGGCGGCTAACGATCTACAACATGTTCCCCGAGCGTGCACTCGAAGAGCTGCTTGGCCTAGTGCGTAGCCTCACCGCCAAAATCGACGTCATCAACCAGACGGGATTTCTCGACGCAAGCATCCTGGGCGAGGTTGTGACCCCGCGCGATTTCAACACGCTGAAGCGCATTGCTGAAGAAGACAACCATATAATTGAGGAACAGGAATCCTTCCTTGAGCTGGCGAGCAGCGAAGCCCTGCTGGCCGAGCTGCAAAAGGCGCTCAGCAGTAACGCCCGGCAATGGCTCACCAATTTAGATGATGGGATTCACTCGGGCCTGGAGCGCCAGCAGGCGAAGGGTATGTTCTTTTACTTCACGGCACCGCGCGAGCACGGGCGCGCTCACTTCTGGCGCTACTACGATCTGCACAGCCGTAAAATCCTCGACAATCGCTACCAGATTATGCAGATTATTGCGTGCAGCCCCGACACACCGCGCTTCCCGCCGCCCTACCACGAGGTTGACGTATTTGCCGTGCAGGAAAAAATTATTGCCAGCATCCTGGGCGATGTCGAGCAGCAAGCGGCGGCAGCAATTGTGAACAAGCCCGTGGCCGAAGAGCAAAACCTGGCCGCCCAAATTCTGCACAATCATCTCAATAGCCCGGAATTCAATCGCACCGAGCTACGCGACCTGCGCAAATTCCTCAAACAGCCGCTGGTTGGCGCATCGGTGCAGCAATTACGCAAAGCCCTCCACGCCTACAGCACGTCCAACGATGTTGCCGGGCTGGTGGCGACCGTGCGCACAATCTATCAGCAGCAGGGTGTGCAGGCCACCGACACGCCGGAAAAGCCTCCGAATAACAATATTACTCGCGAGCAGCTACGGCTGATTTGCTACGAATACATCTACGCCTAACCCCTTCGTTGCGCACTATCACACTACCCTAGCACCTTCTCCAGCAGCGCCAGCGCGGGCAAAATGCGCTGAGCCTGGCGCGTGCTGCGCAGCACTTCTTCTGGCCCCACCAGCATAGTGTTGGGCGGCTGTATGCCCAGCTTTTGCAGCAGCGCGCCGATCGGCTGGCGCAGCTGGCGCTGCACGCGAATCATCGTACACAACGTTTCGGCCCCAGCGCTAATCAGCGGCCCAGCGCCATAGCGCGCCTGCCCAGCCCCAAAGATATAGATGTTTTTGTGGGTCGGCGAGGCCAGCCCAATCAGCTGTGGCACGCCATTGCGCCACGCGATTACATCCGGTGCCAGCATTGGCAAGCTCAGATGGTAGCCCGTCGCAGCCACAATCAGGTCGAAATCGGCGCGCGACCCATCGGTAAACTCAACCGTGTTGCCAGCATAGCGCGTAATATCGGGGTGGGGCGCAATCCGGCCATAGCGCAGAAACGCCAGCAGCTCGGAATTGATCGTTGGGTGATGCTCGAAGATGCGGTGATCGGGCCGTTGCAGGCCATAATCCTCGTAGCGCCCAACCACCACCCGCACGGCGGCGCGCAAGAACAGGCGCTGTGCCCACAGCGGCAGCATAATCGGAATACTTTCGACTAACGGGCGGCCAAACACCGTTTTCGGCAAAATCCAGTAGCCGCGCCGCATGCTGATATGCGCCGAACGTGCGAACCGCGCCGCTTCAACCGCAATATCGCAGGCCGAGTTGCCGCCGCCAATCACCAGCACGCGCTTGCCCTTGAGGATTTCCGGGTTCTTATAGTGTTTGGAATGGATCAGCTGACCGGCAAATTCCCCGGGATAGCTCGGGTAGCGGCAATCCCAATGGTGGCCGTTGGCAACCACCACCCCGGCATAGGTGCGCCGCTCGCCGGTGCTGAGCGTCAGTTCCCAGCGGTCGCCGGGCGCAGGTGCCACATGCTCCACCCCGGTGTTGAAGCGAATATGCGGCTTGAGCGCGTGGTGATCGGCATAGCTGTTCAGGTAGGTCAGCATTTGCGCGGCGCTGGGGAAATCGGGGTAATTCAGCGGCATTGGGTAATCGCTGTACTCGGTGGTTTTGCGCGACGAGATGATATGCACGGTTTCATACACGCCGTGGTACCAGTTGCCGCCCAGCCGGTCGTCGCGCTCGAACGCCTCAAACGCAATGCCATGGCGGCGCAAGGCGGCCATCACGCCCAGACCGCAAAAGCCCGCGCCAATCACCGCGAAGGTGTCGGGGTTCGCACTATGCATGCTCGTTCCTCCGCATATTATTGCTGTGTCAGCCAGCGCAGCGCCCAGGGGGCCACGCGCCGCAACAGGTCGATCTGGCGTGGGATGGCACCGGGGTAGACATGCAGCTTGCCCTGCCGCATGCCCGTCAGCAGTTGCGCTACCACGAACGCCGGGTCGTACAGCAGCCGCTCGGGCACCGGGCGCGCCGGGGCCGGGCCATACTGTTCCGAGTGCAGAATCGGCGTGCGCGCAAAAAACGGGTAGATCGCGGTGACGCCAATGCCATGCGGGCGCACGTCGGCGGCGAGCGCTTCGGAAAAGCCGCGCAGCCCAAACTTCGCTGCGCTATACGCCGCCAGCCCGGGCGCGCCTACCAGCCCGGCCACCGAAGCGACATTCGCAATGTGCCCGCTGCGCCGCGCAATCATATCGGGCAGAATCTGTGCCGTGAGTCGCATGGGGGCCAGCAGGTTCACCTGCATCAGCGCTTCCCATTTCGCGGGCGGGATGGCTTCCATCGGCCCATACAGTCCAAGCCCGGCATTGTTGATCAGCACATCGAGCGGGGCAATTGCGCGCGCCTGCTGGGAAAGCCACTCCGCCGCTGTTGGTGCGCTCAAATCTGCTGCGAGCATGCCCAGGATGCGCCCCGGCAGTGCTGGTTGCCCAGCGACAGCCCACTCGGCGGCAGCCTGTAGCACCGACTGCTGTATGTCGGTGAGGATGAGCTGGCTGCCCTGCTGCAAAAGCTGCCGAATCAGCTCGCGGCCAAAGCCGCCGCCCGCGCCAGTGATCAACACTACCGCACCATCGAACGCTCGCATATGCGCTCCTTAATCATTGGCATGCTGTGGTCGTTGTTGTTTGGCTGCGGCAGCGGTGTTCCGTTAGTGGCTCGAAGCGCCAAAACCCAGAGTACCGTAATCGTAACGTACCGCGCTGCCGCAGGCGAAAAGCGCCGAGCGCGTAACTCGTGTCAATAATGGATACCCAGGCAAATGCGCGCCGCATTGTACCACGCATACGAGCAGAAATTTGCTATAATTTCGCTATTCCTCGGAGTCTACTCCGCACTATCACGGGGGCACCATGAGTTCAAATCAGCCAAATTCCCGGCCATATTTCCGCACGCCAACTATTTCGCCCGATGGGCAGCAGATCGTTTTTCTTTACGCCGCTAGCCTGTGGCTTGCGCCAACTGCCGGTGGCAATGCCGAGCGCATCACCGCGCACCAGTCCGGCCACAGCTCGCCGCGCTGGTCGCCCTATGGGCAGCAGATTGCCTTCAGCTCGTGGCGCGCCGGGCCGCTCGATGTCTATGTGCTCTCGCTCAATGGCGGCGAAACCCGCCGAATAACGGCTCACCGCGCCGGGAGCACCAACGAAGCGTGGTCAGCCGATGGCGAATTCATCTATTTTGGCTCGAACCGCGAGCAGCAGGGCTATGCCATATACCGGGTTGCCGCCAGCGGTGGCACGCCTGTACCTTGGCTCAGCCAGCCCTACGAGCAGATTAGCAACCTTGCGCCCGCGCCCGATGGCAAAACCCTGGCCTTCAGCGTTGTGCGCGACTCCTGGTGGCGGCGCGGCCCGAACCCCTACGGCGGTGCCGACCTGTGGCTGGTGAGCAATGCGCCCGATGCCACCGACTACCGCAAGATTAGCGATTACAGTGGGCTGAACCGCTGGCCGATGTGGAATGCGACTGGCGACGGGCTGTTCTTCGTCTCCGATCGCGATGGGATTGAAAACATCTGGTTTCAGCCGATTGGCGGCCCGGCTGAGCAGATTACTGCCTTCCGCGAAGGTCGCCTGCTCTGGCCTTCCATGAGCGCCAATGGCACAACGATTGTGTTTGAGCGCGATTTTACGATCTGGCAGCTCGATCTCGCCAGCCGCGTCGCCGCCCCGATCGCGCTGCGCGTTAGCGCCGATACCCGCGCCACGCCGGTATATGTTGACACGTTTAACCGCGCAAATGAGCTGGCGCTAGCCCCCGACGGCAAGAAAATCGCCTTTGTGGCGCGTGGTGGGGTATTCGCCGATTTTGCCGATAAGGAGACCGACAAAGAGCAGCGCCAGGGCGTTGCGTTTCGGGTGACGAACACGCCCTTTCGGGAGCAAGCGATCGACTGGGCACCGCATAGCCGCGCGCTAGCTTACACCTCCGATCGCCACGGCGATGAAGAGATCTATCGCTACGATTTCATCACCCGCCAGGAAACGCGCCTGACCAACAGCGATGGCCCCAAACACCAGCCGGTACACTCGCCCGATGGCAAATGGCTGGCCTACACCTGCGGCGACGACGAAATTCGGCTGATTGAGCTTGCCACCAACACCGACACGCCGTTCATCCGCGCGCCGCGCGATTACCACACCGAGTACGCCTGGTCGCCCGATAGCCGCTGGCTGGCGTTCACCGCGCTCGACGACCAGCACTTCGAGAATGTGTTCGTGCAGCGCATTGGCGAAACCAGCGCGCACCAGATTACGTTCCTGAGCAACCTCAATTCCTATGGGCTGATCTGGGCACCCAATGGGCGCTTCATCCTATTCACCACCAGCCAATATCGCAACGAAGCCCAGATCGCGCGCGTCGATCTCCAGCCGCCCGCGCCGTTCTTCCGCGAGGCCGAGTTCGACCGACTTTTTGAGCAAAAAGAGCCTAAAGCCGAACCCAAAGAGCCAGCGCCACCTGCTACGCCGCCGCCAGACCAGCCGCCTGCCGAGCCGGTAGTGCCCGCCAGCACGGCCAGCGCCGCGCCCGTAGCCATAGTCGAGCCAACCGAGCCAGCACCATCCGAACCGCCCGCTGAGCCACCTGCGCCCGCGCCAGAGCCTGCGCCCGAACCAGCCCCAGCCGCACCGAGTGGCGGCATCGACATCGCGTTTGCAGGCATTGTGCGGCGGCTGCGCTTCCTCACCCCCACGCAGATGAACGCCGGGGTAGAAAGTATTAGCCCCGACAGCCGCGACATGATTTTCCGCGCCACGGTGGCGGGCAAATCGAACCTGTGGACGCAGCCGCTCGATGAGGCTCGCCGCGAGCAACCGCCGCGCCAGCTCACCACTAGCCTCGGCGCGAAGTGGGCTGCCCAGTTTGCGCCCGATGGTAAAAGCTTTTTCTACCTGGATAACGGGCAGGTCATTTCGCGCAAGTTCCCAACCGGCGACCAGACCCAGCTGCCGATTATGGCGGAGGTTGTCATCGATTTCCATCAGGAGAAGCGCCAGATCTTCGATGAGTGCTGGCGGCTGCTACGCGACCGCTTTTACGATCCAACCTTTCGCGGCCTCGATTGGCGCGCGGCCCATAGCCAGTTTGCACCGCTGGCGGCGGGCGCACAAACCTATGGCGATCTGCACCTGATCATCAGCCTGATGGTTGGTGAGCTGCGCGCTTCGCATCTGGGCATTGGCGGCGGTGGTGGCTACGACGAGCACGATGGCTATATCGGCTTGCTGTTTGATGCCGCCGAGCAGTCGCGGAGCGGGCGGCTGGTCGTGGCCGCCGTAGTGCCCGATAGCCCGGCGGCGCTGCCGGTTGATGGTCGCACGATCGCCCCTGGCGACGAGCTGCTGGCGATTACTGGCACCGAGATGACGGCCAGGGTAAATATCGATACGCTGCTGCATCGCACCGCCGGGCGGCGCGTAGTGTTGCGTATGGCGCGCCCCGGCAGCGAGCCCTACGAGCTAGCGCTGCGCCCGATACCGGCTGGCCCTTACGACCAGCTGCGCTACCGGAGCTGGGTGCTGACGAATAAAGCCTACGTCGATCGCGTCAGCGGCGGGCGGCTGGGCTACGTTCACATCCGGCGCATGGATTACGACTCCTACCAGCAGTTTCTCGTCGATCTCGACAGCGAAAACCATAGTAAGTCTGGCGTCGTCGTTGATCTGCGCTTCAACCCGGGTGGCTTCATTTCAACCTTCATTCTCGATGTGCTGGCGCGGCGCAGTGTGCTGCTTAAAACCTTCCGCGACCGGCGACCGCTCGATGCAGGCTATGCCAGTGGCAACCGGGTGCTGAACAAGCCGACGATCCTTGTTATCAATGAAGGTTCGCACTCGAATGCCGAAATTATGGCCGAAAGCTATCGCCGCCTGGGTCTAGGCAAGGTAGTGGGCCGACCGAGCGCAGGCGCGGTGATCGGCACCTACGAATATCAGCTAATCGATGGCACGAACTTCCGCCTACCGCGCCAGAAGGTTGCCACCCTTGAGGGCGAAGACCTCGAAGGCCAGGGCCGCAAGGTCGATATTGAGGCCGAGCTGCCGCTGGGTGAGTGGGCGCGCGGTATCGACCGCCAGCTCGACGCGGCTGTGGCCGCGCTGCTCGCGCAAATTGATGCGGCGGTGGGAGAAATGAGCCTGCAATGATTGAATCTACCCTGACGCACCTGGAATGTGGCATGTGTGGCGCAGTGTATCCGGCTGATCAGCTGTGGAACCTATGCCCGGCCTGCGCTCGCCCGCTGCTCGCACGCTATGATCTGGCGCGGGCGGCTGCTACCCTGACACTTGCCGCATTGCGCGAGCGTGCGCCGACGCTATGGCGCTATGCCGAAGTGCTGCCGGTGCGCGATCCCGACCACCGCCTGAGCCTGGGCGAAGGCTGGACGCCGCTGGTGCACGCCACGCGGCTGGGTGGGCAGATTGGCTGCCCGAATACCTATGTGAAGGATGAATCGCTCAACCCCACCGGCAGCTTCAAAGCGCGTGGGCTGGGCGTGGCCGTAAGCCGTGCCGCTGAGCTGGGTGCGCGCGAGCTAGCCATCCCCAGCGCGGGCAATGCCGCCGGTGCGCTGAGCGCTTACGCCGCGCTGGCCGGGCTGCCCGCGCATGTGTTCATGCCCGCCGATGTGCCACAGCCCTTTCAGGCCGAATGCCGCGCGCTCGGCGCACACGTCACCCTGGTTGATGGCCTGATCAACGATTGCGGTGCGCGTGTGCGCGCCGGTGCCGCCGAATATGGCTGGTTCGATTGCAGTACCCTGAAAGAACCCTATCGCCTGGAGGGCAAAAAGACTATGGGCTACGAGCTTGCCGAACAGCTGGGCTGGCAGCTGCCCGATGTTATTATCTACCCGACAGGCGGCGGCACTGGCCTGGTGGGTATGTGGAAAGCCTTCGACGAATTGCAGGCTATGGGCTTGATTGATGCGCGCCGCCCACGCATGGTGAGCGTGCAAGCCACAGGCTGCGCCCCCATTGTGCAGGCATATCGTGCTGGGCACGAGCATGCCGAGCTGTGGCCGGGTGCTAAAACTGTGGCCGATGGGCTGCGTGTGCCTGTGGCGGTGGGCGATTTCCTGATCATTCGGGCAGTGCGCGCAAGTGGCGGCACCGCTCTCACCGTCGATGATGCGGCGATGATTGCACACGCCAACCTGCTTGGTGCTACCACCGGCATCTTCGCTGCCCCCGAGGGCGGCGCGTGTCTGGCAGCACAGGTGGCATTGCTAGAGTCAGGCTGGATCGCGCCTGATGAGACGGTGGTGCTGTTCAACACTGGCACTGGCCTGAAATACGCCCATTTGTGGGTGTAGTGCGTCAGATTATCATTGTGAGGAGATGGCTGGTGGCACGCTATATTGCATTGTTGCGGGGAATAAACGTGGGCGGGCACCGCGTGAAGATGGACAATCTGCGCGCGCTGTTCGTGGCGCTGGGCTTTGCCAATGTCGAAACCTTTATTGCTAGCGGCAATGTCATCTTCGAAACCGATACCACTGACACGCTTGCGCTGGCATCCCGGATTGAACAGCATCTGCAGCAGGCGCTCGGCTACTCGGTCGCCACATTTCTGCGCACACCCGCCGAGCTCGCAGCGATTACCGCTTATACCCCCTTTCCCCACATTCCGCCTACTGAAGGGCATACCCTGGCGGTGCTGTTTATGGCACAGTCGCTCCCAGCGCATGCCCACGCTACGCTGGCTACCTTCGAGACGAGCGCCGATGCCTTGCATACGCACGGTCGCGAAATCTACTGGCTCAGCCGTGGCCGAATGTCGGACTCGCTCGTTGATTGGCCGTTATTTGCCAAAACGCTGCCGCTAGCCACCACAACCCGTAATATCACCACGGTACGGAAGCTTGCTGCAAAATGCCCTGCCAATTGATGGCGTTGCTGTTCTGGTGCGGTGCCCAGCGTGGCTGCCGCCGAACCCCATCCTATGCAAGCTGTTCATTAGATTTGGTATCATACCAAATCCGGTTAGATACTTAATCTATCATGCGCAACACAATACGCACTACAAAGCCAAACGCTAGCGCGTAGTGAGTAATACTACTGACGAATTTGGTATGTTACTGCCAACCGCGATTGGTGGCGTCCAGGTAAGGAAAATTTGTGCGCGCTAGCCGCCTACTCACAATTCAGCTTTTGCTCGAAACACGTGGCCGCATGAGCGCGCAGGCGCTGGCGGAAGCCCTGGAAGTATCGGTGCGGACGCTGTATCGTGATATTGATCAGCTTACCGCTGCCGGGGTTCCTGTGTATGCCGAGCGCGGTCGTAATGGCGGCTTCCAACTGCTTGATGCATGGAAGACGACCCTGACTGGCTTCACCAGTGCCGAAGCGCAGGCGATGTTCTTGAGTGGGCTGGCCGATCCAGTAACCCAACTTGGGCTTGGGCACGAGGTCGCAGATGCGCAGCTGAAATTATTGGCCGCGCTACCCCCGCACCAGCGCCACGAGGCGCAGCGGCTTCAGGCGCGCATTCATCTCGACCCGATCGATTGGTATCGTGCAGGCGAAACACTGCCGCAGCTAGTGAGTGTGGCGGCGGCGGTGTGGCACGATCAACAGCTCGCAATTTGCTATGAGAGTTGGAGCGGCGTGGCAGATCAGATCGTACATCCGCTGGGCCTGGTGCTGAAGGCGGGTACATGGTACCTCGTTGCAGCGCTGGATGGCAAGCCACGCACCTACCGTATCTCGAATATACACGCGAGCCGCATCCTTGAAATGCGCGCGCAGCGCCCGGAAGACTTCGAGCTGGCTCGTTATTGGGCCGAATCGGTCAAGCGATTTGAGCACAATCTTTACCAGGACACCGCAACCGTGCTGGCGACCGCGCAAGGGCTGCGTGATCTCAAGCGACTGAGCGCTGCCGTTGCACATGCGGTAGCGCTATCGGAAACGCCCGAAGGCCGCAGGCACGCCGACGGGCGGGCGATTATCACGATCCCAATCGAAACGATTGACCACGCCACAATTCAGCTCCTGCCGCTTGCCCCTGACGTAGAAGTAATTGAACCGCTCACGCTCAAACGTTCGCTCCTCCAAAAACTCCACACTATCAGCCGCTGCTACGGGCTCGCCCTCGAAAAACCTGACACAGCTTGTCAAGATTAGCCGCTTATACTGGTGCTATGCCATAGTGAGGGGCGGAAGGTTCTGCCTGCGCCGCCACTGCGACATTGCAACAAGACGTGTCTACCTTATTGTGTGGGTACAGCGGTGGTTTTGCCGCCCTCAAAGTTCCTTTTCTCGTAATACCCAGCATAGCCCGGCACCACGCGAGGAAACCAGGTAATCGAACGGATTGAGTATGATGACAGGAGGGATACTGTGAAAGGGAAGGCTGGCGATTTCGATTTTCTTGCAGGCGAATGGACAATTAAACATCGGTGGAAATCAGCACCGGACGATGATGCGTGGCTGATGTTTGAGGGTGAAGCGACCTGCTGGACGATCCTTGGCGGTGTTGGCAGTGTCGAAGAGCTTCGCATTCCGGTGCGTAATTTCAGCGGTATGGGGCTGCGCCTGCTTAATATCGAACAGGGCATCTGATCGGATTTTTGGGTCAATGCCCGCTCAGGCGTGCTAACCACACCTGGCACCAGCGGCGTATTCATTGATGGTACGGGCACATTTGAAGCAGATGAAGTTGAGGACGGTGTACCAATGAAGGTGCGCGGTATCTGGGATCAGATTACGCCTACCTCCTGCCGATGGCGGCAAGCGATCTCGCGCGATGGCGGCCTAACCTGGCAAGAGACATGGGTGATGGACTGGACGCGCACTTGAGTGCTGGCCGCTGTTGCTGGTCTGCAGGAGGATACACCTAGGGAAGGCGACGCGCTTCGACTTTGTATCACATTGCCGTGGATATACTACAATATAGGGCTTTCGTTTACCTGTGCAATTGCCGCTGCTTGGCGCTATTTTTGCTCTCTACGCAAAACAGCGCCAAGCAGCGGCAAACGAGCCTGCCGCCGCAGGTACAGGCATCACCAGCGAAAGACCTAACATGGTAAAGATGCAAAGGAGAATCTATGAGCGAGCACGAAGCGCGACCCGCGCCCGAGATTCACGTTACCGACATTGTTTTACCGAATCAGACCAACAATTTTAATACGATGTTTGGTGGTGAGGTGATGGCAATGATGGATAAAGCCGCCGCCATTGCCGCCCTGCGCTTCTGCCGCCAGCCACTGGTTACGGCATCGAGTGAGCGCATCGACTTTCGCACGCCCATTCATGCGGGCGAGATCATCGAAGCGATTGCACGCGTGATCTATGTCGGTCGTACCTCGATGATCGTGCGTGTGCATATTTACGCCGAGCATCCATTGCAGGGCGATCGCCGGGTGTGTACCACCGGCTACTTCAGCATGGTATCGATCGCTACGCAGGGGCAGCCATTGCCTGTGCCGCGCCTGGCGCTCGAAGATGCCGATGCGCAGGCTGAATGGACTATTGGCGAGGAAATTCGGCAGGTGATCAATCTGCGGCGTCAGCGCGATGGGAGTGCGCGCTGACGGTAGGAAATGCACGAATGCCTTGGGGTTGTAGGCAAACCATACCCAGCGAACTATTACTATTGTTTGGGTTGCACCTCGCTCTCGGCGGCTTCTGGTGGATCTGGTGCTAGTGCTCCTTCCAACACTACGCCCGCTGCTGCTGTCGCCCCGTGCTGGATTTCGTTGTGCAAGCGCCAGATCATCCGGGTACGTGCCTGGTGCCAGGCAGCGCTTTTCGGGCCAGTTTCGCGCAGTAGAATAAGCTGCTGAAGCTGGCGCCGTAAATGTTGCGTATGTGAGTCGCGCCTCATAGTGCCCCCTCACGCAGTTCTTTCTCACCGGCAAGCCAATCATCAATAGCGCGCTGGTGTGTATGATGCGAGATTGGTGGTAGCATAGTTGGTGAAAAGAAGCCCACATCGTCGGCATCATCAACAGCGGCGAGCAAGCGAATATTGTCGCAGCGCACACGAAAGACCAGCAGTAGCCCAGCACCGCGCGGGTCGTCGGTATAGTGGTACACGCCTAGCAACCCGGCAGCGTGCACAACCAGGCTTGTTTCTTCAAGCATTTCACGGCAGACGGCCTGCTCAGGCGGTTCATCGGCCTCGGCAAAGCCGCAGGGCATGCACCAGCGCCCGCGCCCAGGCTCGTGCCGCCGCCGCACCAGCAATAGTTGCCGATCGTGTACCAGTAATGCCCCGCATGCCACTTTCGGGTTGGTATACACCACAAAACCACAGACAGAACAAGCCGGGCGCATACGCCCATGTACCAGGCGCTCGCCCAGTTCTGTGCCGCAGCGCGAGCAAAAACGTAGTGCCTGCCACTGAGGTTCATTCATTTTTATGCCCCGCTGTATCTTTACGTTGTAGTATCGTAGTTTCAGTGTGCGCGCACTTCTTGGAAATCGGTCGCACGGCACGTTCAATAGTTTCACCAAGAAAAAACCACTTGCAATTATAAAAAATTGCTCATATAATAACAGATCCCATCGCCAAATTTGTGGCGTTGCACCAGTATCGTTATTCGTTGTAACAGTTATTTCTACAGCCTACATCATCGCAGCAACTCGGTATAAAGTCATCACAACATAGTTCTAAGCCACGTTATTGCTCTTAGTCATACGCATTGTCGGCGTTATGCCTAGTTTCCGTCTCTCAACATTAGTATGGTAGGCGAATACAATGAAAATGCGCCTTGTACATGTTGGCTTGGGCAGCAATTTAGGCGACCGCGTTGCATATTTGCGCGAAGCAGTGCAGCGGCTGCGTGCGATTATGACGATCGAGAAAGCATCACAGCTCTATGTGGCTGCGCCGCTGGGCTATGTGCGCGATGATGCATTCATTAATGCAGTGGTTGCAGGTTCTACCAGCCTGAAACCGCTTGATTTTCTGCAAATGTTGCAGGATATTGAAATCACCATGGGCCGTCGACCTGGCGTACAATTCGGTCCCCGGCCTATCGATCTCGATCTGCTGTTCTACGATACGGTACAGATGAACTCGCGCAAGCTGACTCTGCCACATCCCCTGCTTCATCAGCGTGCTTTTGTGCTTAAACCCCTCGCAGAGATTTCCCCCAACCTAATGCATCCAGTGATGTACTATACTGTAGCGCAACTTCTCCAAGACGTCGAAGATGCCGACCAGGTGCAAATCTACCGGCCTGAAAACCTGCTGGCTGGTGCGTAGCGCTCTCCCAGGTGTTGGAACGAATGTTGCTAATAACACCGCTAAATGGTGTTAGCAGTGATCTGCGCACGCAATACATCGTCATAGAAGCATGGATTGTTTATATGTCAATTCCTATATCTCCCTCCTTGCCGTGGCTGCTTGATTTTGTGCAAAGCTCTTTTTCCGATGATCTGGTTGGGGCTGCCACCCAAATTGTGGCCCGGCTCTGTGAGCAAGCAGAAGTACGAGCGGCAGGGATTTTCTGGCTAGGCGATACACCAGCAACCCCGCCGCTGCTATTGGCCGAGCATGCGATTGATGTTCATACTTCTACCATTGCAGTCGCCCGGGCGCTGAGCGATGGCGATGCGCTGGTGTGGGCTGGCGATATGGATACGGGCTATATCCTGCCGCTGCGTACCAACAGGCAAACACTTGGGGCACTTGTTCTTAAATTGGTCGCCCCACCTGCTGAAGCCGTGCTCTGGCAAATTGTTGCCGCTCATAGCGCGCTGGTGTTGCGTCAGGCTGTGATTCATGCGGCTATATCTGAATCAGCAAGCGAATGGGATGATTTTATCTCGCATGCGGTTCACGAAATTAAAAATCCGCTAGCTTCGGCGAAGGGGTATGCCGATCTGCTGCTACGCCGCGCAAACAAAGAGGCGAATGAAACCTACCGTAAGGGCCTGGCAGTGATTACGCAGCAGGTGACGAGGGCTACGAGCTTGCTTGAGCAACTATCGGACACATCGCGCGTGGCAACGAACCGCCTGCACATCCAGCGCCAGCCCGCCGACCTCGCCGCGCTTGTGCGGCGCGTTGCTCAGGCCCAGCAAATCAAGACCGAACAGCATAGCATTCAGGTAAGTGGTGCCGACGAAGCCCTCTATGGCAGCTTCGACGAAATGCGAATTAGCCAGGTTGTCGATGCCATGATCGCGAATGCGGTGCGGTTTTCACCACATGGCGGCGCTATTCGTTTGCAGCTTGAGCATTACACAAATGCCGATGGTGCATCTGAGGCGCTGTTCAGTGTGCAAGATCAGGGGATTGGCGTACCCGAGGGTGAGCAAGTACGTGTGTTTGGCCGCTTCAAGCGCGGGAGTAATGTTGAAGGGATGTACAGCGGCCTGGGCTTAGGGTTGTTTATCGCGCAGTACCTTGCCCAGCAGCATCAGGGCCGCATATGGCTCGAAAGCGCAGCCGAGCAGGGTACAACAAGCTTTCTCGTATTGCCGCTTTAAGGCGCAGCTCGCCAGCTGCGCCACTCCTGCGCCTATTCCACCATATCGCGCAATGCGGCTAGCTCAGTTTCAACCCGTTCGAGTAAGGCTACCCGCTCGGCCTCGGGCAGAAACGCCGCCCGCGCCGCATTGAGCGCCAGCTGCGCTAGCTCGCCAGCGTCGAAGCCAAATACCTGCGCGGCCAGGCGATATTCATCATTAAGCGTTGTTTTGAAAAACGTTGGATCGTCGGTATTGAGCGTGATAGAAATGCCCGCATCGTACAGGCGACGCAACGGATGCGCTTCGATGGTTGGTACGGCGCCGGTACACACATTACTCGAAGGCGAAATATCGAGCACCACATTATGCGCATGCAAATGTGCCAGCAATGCCGGGTCATCGATACTGCGGATGCCATGGCCAATCCGTTGGCAGCCAAGCACATCGACGGCACCCCACACGCTGGCCGGGCCAACTACTTCGCCCGCATGCGCCATCACACGCAGGCCCGCCTGGCGCGCCGCCGCAAATACTTCGGCAAACAATTGTGGCGGGTAGTTCACTTCATCGCCGCCAATCGACCAGGCAACCAGACCGTAGCGCATATTCTGGATGGCAAGCTCAAGCACTTTCCAGGCCGTCTCGGCACCGAATTGCCGACCATAATCGAACGCCAGGCGTACAGGGGTGCCGCGCTCGCGTTCGGCCCGCGTAAACCCGGCCATAGCCCCTTGCACCACTTCGCTCAGATCAATACCGCGACTGTAATATTGGAAGGCCGACACCATAACTTCGGCATAGCGCACATTCTGATCTGCAAGGTGATGCCCTAACTCATACGCCAGCAGTTCGAAATCTTCGCCGCGCTTGAGGGCGCGGGCCAGCACCATAAATACGCTTAGGAACTCGTGGAAATGATGATAGTTGAATAGCTGGGTCACGCCTTCGACATTGTAAGCTGGCAGCTCGACATGATTGCGCTCGGCAATTCGCAGCAAGGTAGCTGGCTGCATGGTGCCTTCAAGGTGCAGGTGAAGTTCAACTTTGGGCATCGCAGTGATAAATGATTCTAGCGACGGTGCCAGGGTCAGATGCGTACTCACAAGCCACCTCGTTCCCTATTTCAGGGGTCAAAAAAAGGGGGTAGCCAGCTGGCGGAACCCCCCTATGAGTATGGAAATAACCGTTTGCCGTGCGATATGGTTACGACTCAACGCCTACGGCTTCCAGCCGCTCGGTATTGTCGAAAATGATCAACGCTTCAATCACACGTTCCAGGTCGCCATCCAGCAGCCCCGGCAAGTTCGAGAAGCTCTGGTTGATGCGATGATCGGTGACGCGATCCTGCGGGAAGTTGTAGGTGCGTATTTTCTCCGCCCGCTCGCCCGTGCCCACCTGCGCCAACCGCGATTCGCCTAATTCCTTCTGGCGCTTCTCCTGCTCGATCGCATAGAGCCGGGCGCGCAGTACCGAAAGTGCCGCCGCCTTGTTCTTTAGCTGCGAACGACCGTCCTGACATGTTACCACAATCTCATCGGGCGTGCCGGCTTTGTATACGATCCGCACGGCTGAGTCAGTGGTATTCACGCCCTGGCCGCCATGCCCACCGGAACGATAGACATCGACGCGGTAGTCTTCGGGCCGTAGCTCAACATCAGTTTCCTCAACTTCGGGCAGGACGGCGACCGTCGCGGTGGAAGTGTGAATGCGCCCACGCGCCTCGGTCGCAGGTACCCGCTGTACCCGGTGCGTACCACCTTCGTATTTCAGCTGGCTGTACGCGCCCTCGCCCTGGATTTCGAAAACAACTTCCTTATAGCCACCAACACCGTTTTCGCTTGAGCTGACGACATCGAGCTTCCAGCCGCGCCGTTCAGCATAGCGGTTATACATACGAAACAGGTCGGCGGCGAACAGCGCGGCCTCGTCGCCGCCGGTACCCTGGCGCACCTCGAAGATGACATTTTTCGAGTCGTTCGGGTCGCGCGGCAGCAACAGCAGCTTGATCTGATCTGCCAGGCTCTCGCGGCGCGCACGTAGCTGCTCAAGCTCGTCTTGGGCCATTGTGCGCAGCTCAGGATCGTCGGCCTCATCGAACAGCTGTTGGGCCTCCTGCGCCTGACGATCGGCGTCGTTGAAGGCCCGGTACGCCATCACCACGTCTTCAAGCTCGCGCTGCTCACGGGCGATCTGCTGCAGCCGGACATGGTCGGTCGCTACATCGGGCTGAGCCATTTGTTCGGTCAGCTGATTGTAGCGCGCATCCAGGCTCGCTAACTTATCAAACATATAAACGATACCTTACGATAGTTTTCGGAGATGTTGCATCCGCGTATTGGCATTATAGCATAGCCGATAGACATAGCGATGCCCACATGGCCGAGACGCACTACATCTCGCCCACGTGGGCACTAGCTGCCTGGAACTAATGCGACTGCAGCGCTTTTTTACGGCGGTTGCGCTCGGCGCGGCGGCGCTTTTCTTTGCGCTGCTCGCTCTTCGAGACAAAGTGCATCTTCTCACGGTAGGTTTTGGTGATACGCTCGGCTACGACGCCTTTATTAAACCGGCGCAGTAGCTGCTCGACAGTCTCTCCTTCGCGGCGCTCGACTTTCATAGCTGCGTGACGCACGAACCCGATCGCCGAAACTTGCGATCGCTGGCTCGTTTGTCGTTGCTCTCACCTCCCCCCAACGAGATTTTGTAATCAGTATAACACGACATATTAGTATACATGCATATACGATTTTTGACAACTAGCTTGACACGATAGCAGCGGCGTGCTAGGATACGGCGGCCTTTAATTCAGCCCTGCGAGGCTGAGAAGGAACGAATCGTATGGTTATAATCGTAAAGCTGCGCGTCGGCGCGCATATTGTTGCGAATACCCCTGCTTGCTCACCTGCGCGTGAGTGCAGGGTTTTTTGTTGTCTTGCGCCATACACAGGGAACCCCGCCAATGAGTGAAAAACAGATCTTATCAACCGACGACATTCGCCGTGCGATTACGCGCATTGCACACGAGGTTGCCGAGCGCAACGAGGGCGTGCGTAATGTTGTGCTGGTGGGCGTTCGTCGGCGCGGGGTGCCGCTTGCACACCGCATTGCTGCCGCACTGGCCGATTTCGAGGGCGAGCGCGTGCCAGTGGGTACGCTCGATATTACACTATACCGCGACGACTTGGGGCTGCGCGGCCCGGCACCAATTGTACGCTCAACCAATCTTCCCGGCGATATTAACGGGCGGGTGGTCGTGCTGGTTGACGATGTGCTCTATACCGGGCGCACGGTGCGCGCCGCGCTCGACGCCCTGGCTGATTTTGGGCGACCCGCGCGCATCCAGCTGGCGGTGCTGATCGACCGCGGCCACCGCGAGCTACCCATCCGCGCCGATTTCGTTGGCAAAAATGTGCCAACAGCCAGCGATGAGCGGATCGAAACGCGGCTGAGCGAAGTCGATTTTGGCGAAGATGGGGTATTTATTGTGCGCGACATTAACACATAAACGACATGCTCGATCTTCCTATCGTTCTATCGTTCAAGATACTCACTATCAGGCGTCGATGCTGCACGCCGGAGGCATACTATGAGTACAACCCTTGCATCTTCCCCCAATAGTACAGTTGCAACCCAGCCACAAGCCAATTACCGCCGCCATGTGCTCGACCTCGATGATTTTAGTCGCGACGAGATTGGCGAAATTCTCGAAACCACGGCCAGCATGAAGGAAGTACTTAATCGCCCGATTAAGCAAGTGCCAGCGCTGCGCGGTAAAACGGTCGTTAACATGTTCTTTGAAGATAGTACCCGCACCCGCATCTCGTTCGAGCTGGCTGCGCGCGCGCTTTCGGCGAATGTTGTCACGATGTCGGCGCGCGGGAGTAGTGTTGAGAAGGGCGAGTCGCTGCTCGATACGATGCGCACGCTTCAGGCGCTTGGGGCCGATATTATTGTGATGCGCCACCGCGAAAGCGGCGCGCCGTATTTGGTAGCCCAGCATTTTCTTGGCTCGGTGCTTAATGCTGGCGATGGCCGCCATGCGCACCCCACGCAGGCGCTGCTCGACCTTTTTACAATCCAGGAGCGGCTCGGGCGCATCGAGGGGCTGAAGGTCGTCATCGTCGGCGATATTGTGCACAGCCGCGTGGCACGCTCGAACCTGTGGGGGCTTACAACCATGGGCGCGCATGTCACGCTCTGCGCCCCAACCACGCTGCTTGGCCCGGCCGCATTCTGGACGGCAACATGGCCCAAAGTCACTATTACCACCGACCTTGATGAGTGCGTGCGCGACGCCGATGTGATTATGACCCTGCGCTTGCAGAAAGAGCGCCAGGAAAGTGGGCTGCTGCCATCGCTGCGGGAATACAGCCGCTTCTTCGGCGTCAATGCTGCGCGCGTGGCCTGCGCCGCGCCGCACTGCCTGGTGATGCACCCCGGCCCGATGAATGAGGGCGTCGAGATTACACCCGATGTTGCAACCTCGGCCCAATCGGTGATTGAAACGCAGGTGACGAACGGTGTAGCCGTGCGCATGGCGCTGCTCTACCGGCTGGCGGAGCATTAGGTGGGTGCTAGGGCTAGCAGCGCTGCGCCGCCAACCGTGCCGCAGACCTCGCTTGGCAGCGTGCGGGCGCGAACGGCGGTGTGGGCCGGGCTGCTGCTGCTCGCTGTGTATTTGCTCAGTACTGGTGGGCAACCCTTCATCAGCGATGGCGAGGTAATGCTTATTACCAGCATGCGTATTGTGGATGAGCGCACCGTATCACTGCCCGAGGGTGCCGCGATCTACCCGCAAACGGTACGCCGCGCCGATGGCGTACTTTTTTCGAAGTATGGGATCGGCCAGCCATTGGCGGCGGCACCCTTGTACGCCTTTGGGCGCTATGTGCTGGGTCGCCTGATCGGCGCAGGCCAGGGCGCGTTCTATGTCGGGCGCTTTCTGGCGCTGCTGCTGCCCGCGCTGGCTACTGCACTCACTGGCGGGCTGCTCTGCGCCTGGGCAACGCGATTGTATGGCTCAGCGCGGATTGGCGTGACACTGGCACTGTTCTTTGGGATTGGCACCCTGGCCTGGCCGTACAGCCGCTTCTTTTTTAGCGAGCCATTGTTCACGGCCGGGCTGGTCGCTGCGGCGCTGGCAATTTCCCTGCGTAAGCCGTTGCTCGCCGGGTTCGCGCTCGGTGGTGCGATTGTGACGCGGGTTGGCGGTGCGGTGCTGCTACCGGCATTCGCGCTCTACCTGTGGATGAAGACGACGGACGACGGACGGGGCGTAATCGGCGGTCGGTGGTTGGTGGCAGCTCGCCAATTGTTCTGGCTGGCGCTCGGCGGGCTGCCGTTTGCCGCGCTGATGGTGGGCTATAATTGGGTGCGCTTTCGCTCGCTGTTCGAGCGCGGCTATGCCAACGAGGGCTTCACCGGTAACCTGCTCGAAGGGTTGTATGGCTTGCTGCTCAGCCCCGGCAAATCGGTGTTTTTGTATGTGCCCTTGCTGCTGGCGTTGCCCTGGGCGCTGTTGCCATTTGTGCGGCGCTACCGTGCTGAGGCGGTGCTGATTGGGGCGATCACGCTGATTACGTTGCTGCAAAGTGCGCTCTGGTGGATCTGGTGGGCCGGGTGGGGTTGGGGGCCGCGCTTCCTGGTGCCATTGATGCCATTTTTGGTGTTGCCGCTGGGTGTGCTGCTGAATGCGCGGGCCGCGCGGCGGGCGCTATTCGTGCTGCTGGCGCTTTCGATTGGTGTGAATTTGCTTGGCATCCTGGTCGATTTTAATACCTATATCAATGCGCTCACCCAAGGCGACATGGCGCGTGAGGCGATCTACCTGTACCAGCCAGCCTATTCGCCCATACTGGCGCACCTGCGTATGCTTGATCTTACGCACATTCCAATTGTGAGCTTTGATCTGGCCGACCCACAGTTTGGTTTCTTGGAACCGTGGGCAGCGCTGGTTTCGGTGAGTTTCGTGGTGTTACTGGCGAGCAGCGCGCTGGGTTTGTGGCGCGCGCTGCGTGCGGCTGCCGCTCGCGAAGCAGTGGCACATCCATAGCCTGGCAGTGTACTTGACCTTCATGTTTATGATGTATATAAACGAGGCATACCAATGCGCTACCTGATTAAGAATGGCTCGATTATCGACCCGGCGCGGCGCGTGGCCACCGTAGGCAATGTGCTGATTGAGAACGGGAAAGTTTCTCGCGTGATGGATCTGGCCGATCTCTCGACGGCGCAGGAACCTTTGGGCAAAGATCTTGAAGTGATTAACGCGCGTGGTGCAGTGATCGCGCCCGGATTTATCGATTTGCATACGCACTTGCGTGAGCCAGGCGAGGAACATAAGGAGACGATTGCCACCGGCACGGCGGCGGCAGCGCGCGGCGGCTTTACCACGGTGTGCGCAATGCCCAACACCCGCCCGCCGCACGACCGTGTGGCCGTGGTGCGCCAGGTGCTCGAAACTGCGCGCGCCGAGGGCAGCGTGCGGGTTGAGCCAATTGGCGCAATTACGCTCGGGCGCGCGGGCAAGAACCTGACCGAAATGGCCGAGCTGGTTGAGGCGGGCTGTATTGCCTTTAGCGACGATGGCAGCCCGGTGAGCGACCCGGCGGTGATGCGTAATGCGCTGGCCTATGCCGCTATGCTAGGCGTGCCGATTATGAGCCACTGCGAAGACCTGACGCTAAGCCGGGGCTGGGCGATGCACGAAGGCGCAATCAGCACGCGGCTGGGGCTGCCCGGCTACCCGGCGGCGGCGGAGGAAGTGCAGATTGCGCGCGATATTGCGCTGGCCGAAATGACCGGCGCGCACATTCATATTTGCCATGTCAGTACTGCTGGTGGGGTGGCGCTGGTACGGGCGGCGAAAGAGCGCGGCGTTCGTGTTACCGCCGAGGCCACGCCGCACCACCTGACGCTCACCGACCGCTGGGTGCTTGGCTCGCTGGGCGAACCAGTCGCGCCGCGCGAGCCGCCTGCGCCGCCTACTCGTGGCAAACGCAAGCGTAAGCACGAGCCTGAGCTTGGCTTGCCCGCCTGGCTGGTGCCAACGCGCCTGCCGCCCTACGATACCAGCACGCGCGTTAGCCCGCCGCTGCGCAGCGATGAGGATGTTGACGCGCTGATTGAAGGCTTGCGCGATGGCACGATCGACGCGATTGCGACCGACCACGCGCCCCATAGCCATGTCGATAAAGAGTGTGAATATGGCCTGGCTGCGCCGGGTATCTCGGGGCTTGAAACGGCACTCGGCCTGGTGCTTACCCTGGTACACCGCGGCGAAATGGATCTGGTGAACCTGATTGCCAAGCTCACCGAAGGCCCGGCATCGGTCATTAGCCGTACCCCCGCCACGCTGCGCCCCGGCAGCAATGCCGACATTGTGGTATTCGACCCCGATTATAGCTGGGTGGTTGACCGGCAGAAATTTGTGTCGAAAGGGCTGAACACCCCGGTACACGGCCAGCGCCTCAAAGGCCAGGTTATGCTCACGATGACGCGTGGCAAGATCGCCTTCCGGCGCGGTAACTTTGGCGTTAGCACCGGCATGCTGCAACAGCTGTCGAAGCTGCCCGGCATTTTGAATGATGAGGGCGAGAGCTAACCTGATGGTTCAGCAGCGCCAGCTTATTGTTGCCGAGCAGCGTGACGTAACGCCTGATCTGCGCTGGCTAACCCTCGAAGCACCCGAGCTGACGCGCAGTGTACGGGCAGGCCAGTACTTGCTGGTGCGCTGCGCCGAAGCGGGTAGCTACGATCCACTGTTGCGGCGTCCGCTATTTGTTGCTGCTACCGAGCCAGCGCTGGGCCAGATCGCATTGCTGTACGCCCCTAACGAACGCGGTCTGGCCTGGCTCGCGCGCACCCGCGCCGGTGATACGCTCGATGTGCTTGGGCCGTGCGGGCGCGGCTTTACCCTCGAACCACGCACGCGCACGCTCTTGCTCATTGGTGCGGGGCCAGGGTTGGCGGCGCTGCTGCTGCTGGCACGCCTGGCTGCCGCCCAGCAGGTAGCAGTTACCTTGCTGGCCGGGGCCGCCAATGCCGAGCTGCTACCACCGGCCTACCTGCTGCCGGGCGAGGTCGAATACCAGACCTTCGTGCCCTGGCAGCTGAGCGACTTCATTGCACCTGGGGGCACGGCGGCTACCAGCAGCTATAACCTGCCTGCCGCAATCGCCTGGGCCGATCAGGTGGCGGTGGCGCTACCAAATGCCGCTGCTCCCGCGCTCGCGCAGCTTATTCGTACCACCAAATTTCGCTGGGAGCGCGGGTTTGCCAGTGCGCTGCTCGAAGGCCCGTTAATCTGTGGTGTAGGTGCGTGCGGCGTATGTGGCATTGAGCTGCGAAAGGGTATACGCATGCTCTGTAGCGATGGCCCGGTGTTCGATCTGCGCGACCTGCCATAGCGCGGTACATGAGGGTAAACCCTACTACCGTACAATAAACCCATTACAAAGCACTTGCCTTGCAAAAGAAACACTATGCTTTATCGAATGATCAAACTACTGCTCTTCCGGCTCGATGCTGAGCGCGCGCATAAGCTCACGAGCGCGCTGCTGCGTGCGGCTGGGGCCACGCCTATACCTGGCTTCATTGGTAGGCTAGTGCCGCCCGACGACCCAATATTGGCGACGGAATGTGTCGGTTTGCATTTTGCGAACCCGCTTGGCCTGGCCGCTGGCTTCGACAAGCGCGCCGCGCTGATTGGGCCAATGGCTGCGATGGGCTTCGGCCATGTTGAGGTAGGCACCGTGACACCGCGCCCACAGCCGGGTAACCCGCAACCACGCATGTTCCGCCTGCCCGAAGATGCTGCGCTGATCAATCGTCTGGGCTTCAATAGCCCGGGGATGCTAGCTGTAGCGCATAACCTCAGGGATTGGCGGCGGAATGGCCGCAATCGGCGCGCGCAGCGTACCCCGCCAATCATTGGCGTGAATATTGGGAAAAACCGCGCCACCGCGCTCGAACGCGCTACCGAAGATTACCTGGCTGCCTTTATCGCATTGGCGCCGCTGGCCGACTATGTGACGATCAACATTTCGTCGCCGAATACGCCTGGGCTGCGTAAGCTGCACGAGCGCGCTGCACTTGACGAGCTGCTAGGAACGCTGGCGGCCAGCAACCGGCAGCTGGCACAGCCGCGCTCGCTATTCCTGAAAGTATCACCCGACGAAATGCCCGAACAGCTCGCAGAGGTGGTACAGTCGGGCCTGGCAGCCGGTATCGCTGGTTTTGTTGCCACAAATACGACGCTTCATCGTAATGACCTGCGCAGCGCCCGCGCGCCCGAAATCGGTGGCCTGAGCGGGCAGCCGCTTACCGCACGGGCGCGTGCTGTGATTTCCCAGCTTTATACGCTAACCGGCGGCCAGCTGCCGATCATCGGCGTTGGCGGAATTGCCAGTGCAAACGATGCGTATGGCCATATTTGCGCTGGTGCGAGCCTGGTTCAACTCTATACGGGCTTGATCTACGACGGCCCAACGCTACCCTACACGCTCAAGCACGAGCTGGCCGGGCTGCTTCGCCGTGATGGCTTTCGCACAATCCGCGAGGCAGTTGGCAGCGCGCACCACACCCTGCTACAGTCGCCTCTTGCCTGACGGATCACTTTACACTCATCCGACAATGATCGCCCTGATTCCTCATTAGTTACCTTTTTCCTATTGCAACCATGCCATGCCTAGTGTATAATCGCGTCGAGGCAGCCGCACAACGTGTGGGTTCGCGCGGTGCCACGAGGCCAGGGATGCCAATCCGAGATCGCTCCCGCCGAACAGCACGCAAACAGGCCGAGCACGATCTGCTAGAGACTCTGATCGCCGCACCGCCAACGGATTCTGCGCGGCAGCTGGCACCGATTGTGCTGCGTTCAGCGAGCGAACAGCGCCGCCACGCGCTACGCGGTTTTATGCTGCGCACCTGGGTTGATTCGGTGCTGTTTTATGCCGAACGATTGGTAATTGTCGCGGCGCTGCTGGTATTTGGCTACTGGCTGGCCGATGGCCCAATTCGCGATTGGCTCCACACTCAGCAGGGGCCGGTGGCACCACCGCTGGCAGCAGTCGCTGCGGCACCAGCGGCCCGCCTCGATGGTGCCGCGAGTAGTGCGCGAACATCGCCAGTGTTGCTGCCCTACACGACGACGGGTATGGAGCAGGCACCACCGGACAACGAATTTCTGTCGCCGCGCCAGGGGGCTGTCAATGGGCCTACGGTGCTTGCGCCGCAGCCCACGCGTTTAATAATTCCTGGGATTGCGCTCGACTCCCCAGTGAAAGAAGTGTTCGTGGTCGATGGTGCCTGGCAAGTTGCCGATTATGCCGCCGGGTACCTCAACGGTACCGGGCTGCCGGGCGAGACAGGAAATACCGTGCTCGCAGGCCATGCTGGCTTGCGCGGTGCCGTATTCCGCGATCTGGGTACGCTTGCGCCCGGAGATACGATTTTTCTCGACGCTGCTGGCCTGCGCTACCATTACCGTGTTCGTGAGCTGAAAAGTGTGTGGCCGAACCAAACTGAAGTGCTCGATCCGACGACAACCGCTACACTCACACTGCTAACCTGTACAAATTGGGATACCCAACGCCTGGTTGTTGTGGCCGACCTACTCGAATCGAAGCCATCGCCGCGCCCATAAACCGGGCATCACCGGGAGAAGAAAGGTATGCAACGTTTGCGCCCTACTCGATCACAGCCTCGGCGTGGCCCAGCGCGCTGGACATGGCTTGAGCTGCTGATGCTCGTTGCCGCCATGCTGATGATCGTGTTTCCACTGTATGCTGAAGCGTACCGCTGGGTGAATCCACTGGTTGTGCCAGCTGCTCCGCGCCAGAATAATGGCGGCGACATCGTGCAGCAGCGCATCACGGATACACCACCTGGGAGTACTGCTGTACCCACGACTGGCGCAACGACCCCGCCAACTGTCACGACCGCACCAACCACTGGCTCGACCGCGACGACAGTACCAACCACCGGTTCGACGGCGACGACGGCGCCAACAACGGATGCAACCGCCACGACTGGCACAACGCCGACAACCGCACCAACCACTGGCCCGACCGCGACGACTGGCCCGACCGCGACGACTGGCCCGACCGCGACGACTGGCCCGACCGCGACGACGGCACCCACGCCATTGCCTGGTACCGCTACGCCTACCGTCACACCTGTCACGGGCGAGCCTCCGCTGCGCCTGGTCAAGAGTGCCTCAAAATCGCAGCTACAGCCAGGGCAGCAGTTTGAATACACCCTTTCGGTCTATAGCAACTCAACCAGCGCAACATCTGTGGATGTGCGTGATACCATTGATACAAAGCTGAATATTGTGCGCGCAAGCGCGAGCCGTGGCTCGTGCTCGGTGAATGCGCCCCAAGTGCAATGTACTGTGCCAGTTGCCAATAATCAGCCGGTCACGATTAGCATTGTTGTGCAGGTTGGCGGTAGCACAGCGCCTGGGCGCATTACCAACCAGGCGAGCGCGCAAGATGGCCGCGGATTTACTGCTGCATCTGATTCAGTAAATATTGATGTAGAGGATGTTGGCACTGCGCCAACCTCGGTGCTACCAACTGCTACTAATGGCCCAAGCCCAACAATTGGCCCAACCGTCACTACCGGCCCAACCGCGACGACAGGCCCTGTTCCCACTACTGTTCCAACGCAGCGTTCGGGTGGCGGCGGTAGTGGGGGTGGTGGAGGTAGCGGTGGCGGCGGCCAGGCTCCGCAGCCAACATCGCCGCTGCTGCCACCCTTACCGCCTACGCCGCGCCCAGGCGCAGCCCGCCCAACCGCACGCCCCGGCGCGCGTGTGACGGCGGTACCTACTGGGCCAACTCGCACGGCCCTCGCCGCGAGCGCTGCGCCAACGAATCCCCCAACACCAACGCCGCCGAGCACATATTTCCGTATGGCTAGCGATTGGGGTAGTGCGTTCACCGGCCAGGAAGTGAATTTCGTTATTGCCTTCCGTAACACGCAGAAAACCGGTGACTTAAAGAATATCCGTATCTCAAGTGCGCTTCCCGATAACCTCGAACTTCAGGAGCCTAAATCCGATGTTGGCGAGGCGCAGCGCCAGGGCAATTTGATTACGCTCAACCTGGCATCGCTCGGGCCAGATAAAGGCGTAGAAATTACTGTTCGTGCTAAGATTAAAGCGAATGTCGCAATCGACACCCGGCTGGTGAGTCAGGCGGAGGCTACCTACGACGGCCTGGCACAACCGCTACGCTCGAATATCGTTACGGTGCTGGTGGTGGGGCAGGCGCTGGCGCGGCCCGCCGCTGAGCTGCCTACGGCAACTGGCACCCGCACATCCGCGCCAAATGCTACATCATCGCCAGGAGCGACGACTAGCGCGGTGCCAACGGCTACCAGCACAACGAAGCCGCCGCTGGCGACACCAACGCCCAAGCCTGCCCCCGAGCTGCCAAACACCAGCACTGGTATTCCGCTTTCGGGCTTTGCACTGCTGGGGCTTACGCTGCTGCTGCGCACGGTGCGCCTGCACCGCGCCCAAACGCGAATCTAATCCCCGCTTACTCCACACCAAGCGAGGGCAGGCGACGAACGAGCTACGTCGCCTGCCCTTTTCGTTTGCTAGGATGCGCTACAGCGCGCCCTCAAGCTTCAAAAGCTGATGCTTCAGTGCCAGGCTGCCGCCATACTTCACAAGCGCCCCGTTCGATCCGAGCAGCCGATGGCATGGCACCACAATCGGCACCGGGTTTGCGCCATTGGCCGCACCGACCGCACGGTACGCACGCGGTGTACCGATAGCTGCCGCAATTGCGGCATAGCTGCGGCATTCGCCATAGCCAATTGCCAGCACTGCCTGCCATACCTGCCGCTGAAATGGCGTGCCGTGCAGATCGAGCGGCATGCTGAAGCGACGCAACTGCCCAGCAAAATACGCATTCAGCTCGGCGGCCAGCTCGCTCAGGCGCAGGTCATCGGCGCGCACCTCGGCAGTTGGTGCCCAGCGTGCCTGCCAGCGCGCGCACTCGCTGGGGTCGTCGGTAGGGAAGCTCAGCCGCGCCAGCCCGTGCGCCGTGAAAACGGCATGGTAACGCCCGCAGCTGGTTTCAAGCGGGCCAATTGCCAATCGTTCGTTCATGTGGCGATTGTACCGCATTGCTAAGGTTTCAGCTGTGTCAGCCTGTGCTATACTAGCCGCCTTGAGCTGCTTGCGGCCCGATGACGCCTATCTAACATAGTAGAATGCACAACGATAAAGCCGTACAGTATCGCTGGAGAGCAACAAGAATGAGGCAATGATGCGGATCTATAAGGCAAAAGCGCCAATGCGCATTGGGTTCTTCGGCGGTGGCACCGATGTAAGCCCCTATGCCGAAGAGTGCGGTGGCAAGGTGCTGAATTGCACGATCGATAAATATGTACGCTGTATGCTACGCCCCAGCAAAGATGGCGGCGTTACCATCCGCTCGCTCGATCTCGAAGAGGTGAGCCGGAATGTGACCGGGCAGTGGCAGGGGCGGCTAAGCCTGCCCCAGGCCGTGCTCGATGCGATGCCGCCTGCCGAAGGCGCTGAAGTCACGATGTTCTCGGATGTGCCGCCGGGCAGCGGCCTGGGCTCGTCGTCGGCGCTGGTGGTGAGTATGCTCAAGCTGATTTGCACCGCCTACAACATTCCAGCCGACCCACACTATCTTGCCGAGCTGGCCTACCGCATCGAACGGATTGATTTAGGTATCCCCGGTGGGCGGCAAGATCAATACGCGGCGGCATTCGGCGGCATGTGCGTGTATCATTTTGGCGGCAAGCAGGTGATTGTAGAGCCGGTGCTAAGCGACCCGGCAGCACTGCTGGAGCTAGAGAGCTGCCTGCTGATTGGCTATATTGGCGACCGCACGCTGCTGCGCCACCACCTGATGGAAGATCAAGTGCGCCGCCTGAAAGAGGGCGACACCTTACGCTACCACGATGAAACTAAGGCATTCGTTGATGAATCGGTGAAGCTACTGCGCGGCATGAAAATCGCCGAATTTGGGCGATTGCTGCACGATGCCTGGGAGGTGAAGAAGGCATTTTCGCCCTACATTGCGCCGCCGATTGTGGAAGATATTTATGCCATGGCGCGTGCACACGGCGCGTGGGGCGGTAAAATCACTGGCGCGGGCGGCGGTGGCTTTATGGTATTCGCCTGCCCCTTCGACCGGCGGCTGGAGCTAGAGCGCGTGCTCGAAGAGGCTGGCGTGCGCATGCGACCATTTTCATTTACGACTCAGGGCGTTCATGCTTGGGGTGTTGAGGTTACTGAGAAGACCAGTTGAACAACCCGTAAACCCAGAAAGCACATCGGAAAGAGCGACTAGATGCCCTTCCGTGTGCTTCCTGGGTAGAGCCCACCAACTAGGCAGATGGGCTACGCCGGTACGTGCTATACCACCAAGCCAGCCTGCGGCGCTGGCGCGAGAACTGCTGCTGGGCACATAAAGCCCAGTAGCCTACCGGCCCAACCAGTGGCATACGTACAAGCGACCAGCGGCGCAGCTGGCGCTTGAGCATAACCGATACCCACCGCAACAGGACACTGCGCCGCCCAACCAGCACCATCCCCATAAACATCAATGGAATACCAGGAATGATCGGCATAATAATGCCGAATATGCCGCTGGCAAGCAAGCACCAGCCAAGCGCTGGTCGCAGGAACGACCAGATTCGCGCCAAACCGATACTCACAAGTGTTCTCGCGTGCAGCAATGAGGGTATCATAGGCAGCTCGTTATTTCATCCTGTGCGATCGGTCTGGCACATACGCGGTTGCTACGCTATTGTGGGCACCGCTCCTCTCTCCTCCTGCGTTACTGTACCTGAACTGCAGCGTACAAACCAGAGCAGTACTTCCCGGCAAAGTTTGGTAATGTTTCCCTCATGCAGTGGGGAAAATTTCCCGTGATGCCCGGGATTTCTGCTCTGCACAACCGCCATGCAATTTGCTACGCTAGTGACATACGAGGGATGAACGCTTACGACGAAGACGAAAGGGTAGAGGGTAGATCTGATGAATACGCTCAAGCTTACTGCTATGCTCACCGCGCTTACGGTGATCTTCATGCTGATTGGGCAAGCTGTTGGCGGCACAAGCGGCCTGCTACTGGCGGGTGGCCTGGCAGTAGCAATGAACTTTGGCGCATACTGGTTTTCCGATAAGCTCGTGTTGCGGATGAGCGGCGCACGCGAAGCGCATCCTGGTGAAGCCCGCTGGCTGCACGAGATGGTAGCGCACCTTGCGCAGCGAGCGAACTTGCCAACACCAAAGGTTTATATTATTGAGAGCGAAACACCGAATGCGTTTGCCACTGGCCGCAGCCCTAGCACTGGTGTTGTCGCTGTCACGAGTGGTATTACGCGTATGCTCACGCGCGATGAGCTGGCCGGTGTCATTGCACACGAGCTAGCGCATATCAAACATCGGGACACGCTGCTTTCGGCGGTGGTAGCAACCTTCGCTGGGGCCATTAGTATGATCGCCAACATGGGGCAGTGGGCCTTAATCTTCGGCGGGTTGAGCGGCGACGATGAGGAAGAAGGTGGTGGCTTATTCGGTAGCCTGCTGCTGATTCTGGTCGCACCCATCGCTGCGACCTTTATTCAGCTAGGCATTTCGCGCGCCCGCGAATTTCAGGCCGATGCCGGTGGTGCCCGTATTCTGGGCGATCCGCTGCCGCTCGCAAGCGCATTAGAAAAACTTGAGTGGGCGGCACAGCGCGTTCCGATGCACACCAGCCCGGCGACCGCTTCGCTTTATATTGTGAACCCGCTGAGTGGCCGCAGCCTGCTAAAGCTGTTTAGCACCCACCCGCCGACCGCCGAGCGCGTGGCCCGGCTGCGCGCATTCAATCGCCATACTCTCCAACACTCAACAGGCGTGTACAGCTAAGCATCGTGAATGCGTTTGATTACCTGGTTTTTCCGGTGGACTGCCTGGCATAGCCGGATAGCTCATCGGAAACTAGGCCAGAGCGAGAGGTGAGCAGTACATGCACCTCTCGCTTGTTTGCTGCCCGCAGAGTATAGCGAAGTCTTGTACAATAGCACCCAGGTTTTCTCGGTAGGTTGAAAGGCGCTGCCGTGAAGCATGCCAATGATTCTATATCCCCCTCCGAAGAACTGCGCTGGCGCCTGCCGCTCCAGTTACGCTGGCCGCTTGGCGCGGCAATAACCTTGGCATTTGCGGCAGGCCAACTTGCCGAAGCGTTGCTGTTGGGCGAGGCCCGCAGTGCTATGCGGCTGGTGATGGATGTCGTTGCATGGGGATTGCTTGGCGGTATAGCCGTTTGGGTGAGCCTGACGTGGGTGAGCCGACGCGAACGCCATTACCAATCGGCGCTCGAACGCGCTCTGGATGAACAGCAGGCGCTTAACATCCAGCTGCAGCGTGCCAACAGCCAGCTCGAACTCCTGAGCGATGTGAACCGGCAGCTCGCGGAATCGGCTACGCTCGACGAAATTCTCGACGCAGCACTGGCATTTCCTCAGCGCCTGGTGCCTATTCGTGGGGCGGCATTATTGCTGTACGATCCCTCTGGCCCAATTGTAGCCCGCACTGTAGGCAGCACCCCAGCGATGATCGCCGAATGGCGCGCGCAGGTGGCAGCTATGCCTGCGAGCGAGGCGCGTACACCACGCCTTTTTACGGGTGACCCAATGGTTTGCCTACTTGTGCCGCTTCACGATGGTGTTGCACCGGTTGGGCGGCTGGAACTGTATATTGAACATCCATCCAGCCTTGCCGCCGATGAGCTGGAGCTACTCGAAACGATTGGCAGCGAAGTGGCCGAAGCCATTGTAGGGGCACGGCGGCGGGCGCGCGAAACCCGCGCGATCTACCAGCTTGAGCAAGCGATTGCCGAAGAGCGTGCCCGCATTGCCCGCGATATTCACGACGGCCTGGCGCAAACAATCGCCTTCCAGCGTATGCGCGTTGATCTCTGGCTCGATTGGGTTAGCACTGATCCAGATCGCCTCCGCACTGAGTTGCGCGCATTCAAGCAATCATTACGCACGCAAATTGTCGAGCTACGGCGGGCAATTTTTGCCCTACGCCCAGTACAATTCGATGAACTAGGATTCGCTGGTGGCCTGAACCGTTATATCAAAGAATTTGGTGGGCAGCAGAGCTGGGACATGCAGATCGACCTCAGTGGCCTGCCTTCACCGCTGGCACCTGAGTTAGAGGCGACCTGCTTCCGGATTGTTCAAGAAGCGCTCACAAATGTTGCCAAGCATGCCGCTGCCACACAGGTGATTGTACAGATCGACCAGATCGACCACGGGCTGCGTATTCGCGTCAGCGATAATGGGCGTGGCTTTGAGCCAACCGATGTGGCGAGTGCGCCCGATCGGGTGGGCCTGCGCCAGATGCGTGAGCGCCTGGCAGCGCTACGCGGCCAAATCACCATACTCTCGCGGCCTGGCGCCGGTACCGAGCTGCGGGTATGGTTGCCACTCGGGCGTAGTCGCCCCGACCTGAGCGAAAACCCAAGCAAATAAGTGGAGAAGCGAATGCCATCGACACGGCTCGTAATCGCCGATGACCATCGTATGTTTCGGCAGGGGCTGCGCGAACTGATTGAGCGAAAAACCGATTTTGTTATTGTCGGTGAGGCAAGTACTGGCATTGAAGCGCTGGAACAGGCCAATACTCTTCAGCCAGATATTATGCTGCTCGACATCCAGATGCCTGGATTGGATGGGGTAGCCGTTGCGCGCCAGCTGGCCCAAACGCAGCCGAATATCAAGCTCATCATCTTAACCATGTATCGCAATGATCAACACGTCATCGAGGCGATTAAGGCCGGGGTACGCGGCTACCTGCTGAAAGATGCCGACGCTGAAGAATTGATTGCAGTACTCGAACGGGTACGGCGCGGTGAGGCTGCGCTCGATCCAGCAATTACCGCGGGGGTATTCGATGAAATCCGCCGCCAGGAAACATCGCCGCCAGAAAGCGAGTCACTTACCCCACGCGAACGCGATATTGTACAACTATTAGCTGAAGGGCACGATAACCGTACCATTGCGGCGCGGCTACACCTTTCTGAGAAGACCGTAGGCAACCGCCTGAGTGAGATTTTTCAGAAGCTTGGGGCCAGCAATCGCACACAAGCGGCAATGATTGCGGTACAGCGTGGCATTGCCACCGTGCCACCGGGCCGCGAGTAACGCGTGAATGCTGCTGTCCAAAAGACATCGTATTAAAACTTTCGCTTCCTTGTTTATTTGCCTGCGGCAGCACGGTACTTTTTCTTTTTTCTTGGTCATGTTGCGCGGAACGCGCAACATGACCAAGAAAATGAAGAATTTGCTTGAGTAAGCGAAAGTCCTACGTATGTGTTGCGGAAGAAAGAGCCGAATATTATGGGATTACCTGTTACCATTCGCCCGCCAACACCTGAGGATATTGATGCAATTGTTGCCCTGCTCAACGCCTGCTCGCTGGCCGAGGGCGGCGCGCCCGACATGACTGCCACCCTGATTCGCGCCGATTGGTCTGAAGCTACGTTCGACCCAAGCACAGACGCCTGGGTTGCGGTTGCTACCGACGGGCAGGTGCTGGGCTACGAAACCTTGTTTTTCGAGCGCGAGGGCGGGGCCGAAATTGATGGCTATGTATACCCCGTGTGCAAGGGGCAGGGCATTGGCACGCAGCTACTGCGCCATGCTGAAGCGCGCGCCCGCGATGTGATGGCGCGCGCAGGGATTGCCAAACTCACGCTCCACGGCGCCATTGAGGCCGAAAATCAGGCGGCGCAGGCGCTGTTCACCGCCGAGGGCTACGGTACAAGCCGCCACTACTGGCGCATGGAAATTGAGCTTGATGCGCCGCCAGGTGCGCCCGTATGGCCCGCCAATATCGATGTGCGTGTATTCCAGCCCGGCACCGACGAGCAGGCCGTGCATGCCACTGTGCAAGAAGCCTTTCGCGATCATTGGGGCTCGGCACCAGTGCCGTTCGAGGAATGGCGGCAGGCGGCTATCGAGCGCGATGATTTCGACCCCTCACTGTGGTTTCTCGCATTCGATGGCGCTGAGCTAGTGGGGGTAATCCTGGGATACCCGCGTACCGCTGCGCTTGGCTGGGTACGCAACCTGAGTGTGCGGCGGCCCTGGCGCGGGCAAGGGTTGGGGCTGGCGCTGCTACACCAGGTATTTGGCGCATTTTATGCGCGTGGGCTGCGCACCGTGGGCCTGGGCGTGGATGCGCAGAACCTTACTGGTGCCACCCGACTGTACGAGCGCGTAGGGATGCATGTAGCCGAGCGCTACGAACGAAAAGAGAAGCGATTAAGCTAAAGATTGTGTTGAGAGCACGGGCACGGCGCTCGTTATGGAGTTTTTGCCGCGCCATTGTAGCTATTCATCGCCTTGGTGAAACCCTCGCGGAGAATGAGCTCGGTCGCGTCGGCAACGTGCGCATACAGCTCGGGCAGTGCGGCTTCTTCGTCGCGAGTGAAACGCCCAAGCACATAGCTCGCAGCATCGCGGCCCGGTGGGCCTTGCCCAATGCCCACCCGAATGCGTGGAAATACCTGCGAGCCAAGTAACCCTACCACTGATTTCATGCCATTATGCGTCCCGGCGCTGCCGCGCTCGCGCAAACGTAGTGCTCCAAACGGCAGGTCAAGGTCGTCGTAGATTACCAGCAGGTTTTCTGCCGCCGAAACTTTATACCACTGACACAGGCCCACCGCTGCTTGCCCAATAATATTCATATAGGTAAACGGCTTGGCGAGCGCCACGCGCTGCCCGGCAATCGTGCCTGCGGCCACCCGCGATTTGGCAATCTTCGCGCTAAATTCCAGGCCGTGTCGGCGCGCCAGCTCGTTCACGCACTGAAAACCGACGTTGTGACGCGTTTTTGCGTATTCTTCGCCGGGGTTGCCCAATCCCAATACAATCCACACATTCGCCTCGCTGGCAGCTACACAAATAATGACGCGGGTACGGTGTGTGCTGTGCGCATCCTGCGTGCGCGCCGAAAGGTTTGTTCAGCGATTTCTTGTGCCACGGCTGCGGCTACCTGTGTGGGCATACCACTCGGCCCAAATTCCTCGTGCGTGAGCATAAAACACTTGTTATTGAGGTAATCGATTGGCAGGAATGCCAGCCTCCCACTACGCCATGTGAGCGCAATTTCGGTTGAAAACCAGGTGTAGCCTGACACCAGTGCGATCTTCTGCGAAATACGCTCAAGCTCATACAACCCGTAGCGTGGGATCTGCTCGGGCGTTACCAGCTCGGTCGCGTGGCTTTCGGGGTTCCAGAAGCAGGGGAAGATGGTACCGAAGCAGTTATACACGCGGAACCAGGCTGGTCGGCCTTCTAGATCAATTGGCTCGACAAATTCCTGTAATAGGTAGGTGTCTTCATCATCGTAGTCGCGCGCATCGGCCAGCGCCGCCGCTGTAGGTGCCATGCCCAGCACAACCCCGCCCGAACCCGAGCCGCGCGCCGGTTTGCACACGATTCGCGGGCCGAGGTACGCCTGCTCTTCGGGTGTCAGGTCGCGGTTAGGGTCGCCGGGCTGCCACAGAAGTGTGCGTGGCATTGCCAGCCCCACATGTTCTAGTTCCTGGTGAATAATAGCTTTGTCGCCATAGATTTTCACCCGATCAGGGTCATCGAGCACAATTCCACCGGTGTCTTTCACCGCGCAGCCTAGCTCGTAGTCGTTGCGAAACGAACGGCCCATGTAATCGATCAGGCAGTCGATGTGCAAGTGCCCACGATACAGTTCCCAGCGCAGTGTTTCGGCCTGCTCGTGATTCTGGCAGTGCACAAATGTCATGCCGCGCTCATGGGCTTCCCGTTCAAGCATTGTCACAAACCGCGGGGCCGGGCCACCATCGCCGCGCCGCGCAAACACAATATGAAAATGGTGGAGCATTACGTTGATACCTCGGTTGTTTTCCAAACACCCAAGCAAGTAGCATAACCCGAATTGCGTATTGGTGCAAATGATACATTGGCGCAACCGTAGAGGAGCAAGCAGCGCACACTCTAGAGCCGAGCATTCGTGCCTAACCCTCGCCATACAGGACTGACGCGGTCGGCGTTTTGGCTTCGGCAGAGTCGTACTTTTGTATTGTTGATGTTCGGGTTGTGGCACGAAGCGCTACAACCCAAACACCAACAATGGTTGGGTATTGTGCTGCCGCATGGACGGTTAGTGCAGGCTGTGGGTACTGCATATGTCCTGTCGCCATAACTTGTGAGCCGCATACGAAACACATCGTGCGCCGCTGCTTCACCGCCTGGTTTCTTGTGCGCGTTAGCCTTCGGCGATGAGAAAATCTACTCGGTGCTCCGCGCCGTCGTCGATCAGCGGCACGTGCCCGTCGGTCGGTACGCCATCGAGCGTAAGCTGCCCGGCCCGCGCGCCATCGTCTGCCGCTATGCGCCGCACCTCAATATGGTAGGTGGAAGCTCCATAGCGGTAGCAGGCTGAGTAGCCCGGCCAGTCGGGCGGCAGACACGGTGCCAGCGCCAGTGTCGCCCCGGTACGGCGCAGCCCGAGCAGCTGCTCAATGCCGAGCCGATACAGCCATCCTGCCGAGCCGGTATACCATGTCCATCCGCCACGGCCTAAGTGGTCGGCTGCGCTGTAGACATCGGCTGCAATTGTATATGGCTCGACCTTGTAGGTATCGAGGTGCTCGCGGGCGTGGCGGATGGGGTTGATTAATCGCAGCAGTTCTGCGGCGCGCGCGCCATCGCCGAGGAGCGTGTAGGCCCATATTACCCAGATCGCAGCGTGGGTATACTGCCCGCCGTTCTCGCGCACGCCCGGCACATAGCCCTTAATATAGCCTGGATCGTGCGTGGTCTTATCAAAGGGCGGTGTGAACAGCTTGATCAACCCGGCCTCACGATCGACCAGGTGCTGCTCGATAGCGGCCATGCCCTGGCGCGCGCGCGCCGGGTCGCCAGCGCCTGAGATGACCGCCCACGACTGGGTGAGCGAGTCGATCTGGCATTCGTTGCTGGTGGACGATCCTAGGGGCGTGCCGTCGTCGTAGAAGGCGCGCAGGTACCACTCGCCATCCCAGGCGTGTGTTTCAAGTGCCCGCTGAAGCTGCGCCGCAGCATTACGGTAGTGCGCCGCACGTGCGGTATCGGCGCGGTGCTCGGCCAGGTTGGCGAATTGCATCAGGTTGGTATGCAAGAACCACCCAACCCACACGCTCTCGCCGCGCCCCTCGTGGCCGACCATGTTCATGCCGTCGTTCCAGTCACCCCCGCCCATAAGCGGCAGGCCGTGCTGCCCAATGCGCCCCAGGCCATAATCGAGCGCACGCACGCAGTGCTCGTACACGCTGCCGTGCTCGTTCGAGCGTTCGGGTAGATCGTAATACTCCGCCTCGCCCGGTGCAAGCGCATGCCCCTCGATAAATGGCACTATTTCATCAAGCACTGCAGCGTCGCCGGTAACTTCGGTATATACGGCAACAACATATGGCAGCCACAGGTAGTCGTCGGAGAAGCTAGTGCGAATACCCCGGCCACTCGGCGGATGCCACCAGTGCTGCACATCGCCCTCGATAAACTGTCGCGCGGCGGCCCGCATAATCTGCGCGCGGGACAACTCGGGAGCGCTGTGCAGGAGTGCCATCACATCTTGCAGCTGGTCGCGGTAGCCGTATGCCCCGCCCGACTGGTAAAATGCTGAACGTGCGTAGATGCGGCACACCAGCGTCTGATACAACAGCCAGCCATTCAGTAGGGTATTGAGGTCGGCATCGGGCGTGCGAACTTCGGTCTGCCGCACGATCGTGCGCCACTGTGCCACGCTCTGCGCCTCGGCATGGGCGGCGGCCTCGGGCGCGCGGTATCGCTCGATCAGCGTGCGCGCCGCCTCCCGGCTCGTGCCCTGCCCGAGCAGAAATACCAGCTCACGTGCCTCGCCTTGCCCGAGCGTTAGCGCACAGCGTAGCGCGCCGCAAGGGTCAAAGCCTGCCCCCACCTTGCCATCCAGTGTGGGCGCGCGCAGCGCCGCTGGCTGTGCCAGATCGCCATTGCGCCCAATAAACGCCAGCCGATCGCCCGACACACTGACATCGCGCTCGCTACAAGCCAAAAACGCCACCCGTCCGACGAATTCCTGATTGTATGGGTTATGGGCCAGCAGCGCGCTCGTTTCAGCATCAAACTCAGTGATGAGATACGGAGCCATCTGGTCGCGGAATACGCCGAGTACCCATTCAGCATAGTACGTCACGCTGATCTGGCGCGGCTCGTCACCAGTGTTTTCCAGGCGCAGGCGAATAAGTTTTACCGGGTCGTCGGGCGGTACCGCCAGGCGCAGCTCGCTGCCAATGCTGTCGCGCGTGTGCTCGAAGGCGCTATAGCCAAAGCCGTGGCGCACGCGGAAGTATCCGCCGCCCGCTGGAAGTGCCGCAGGCGACCAGATTTCTCCCGTTTCGTCGTCGCGCAGGTACAGCCCCTCGCTGGCAGGGTCGCTCGCCGGGTCGTTCGACCAGGGCGTCAGCCGGTTTTCACGGCTGTTTTCGGCCCAGGTATAGCCGCCACCACGCTCGGTGATCAGGAAGCCAGCGCGCTCGTTTGCGATGATATTGCTCCAGGGCGCGGGGGTTGTCTCGCCCGGCCCCAGCTCGATGATATATTCGCTGCCATCGGGCGAGAAGCCGCCAAACGGCGCGCGCAACCCTAGCTCGGGCGGCGGTAGTTGAGTGCTCTTGGCACCGCTGTCGGGCTGCGCAGGTGGTGCGAGTGGCGTGCTCGGCTGTTCGCGGCGTCGCAGATGCTGGCCCAGGCTGCCGCGCCTGGTGCTCAGCAGCGCGCGCGCTACCGTCATTAGCAGCGTCAAGTCGGCTGCTGGCAATGTATCGGCACGCAGCACAAAAATGCCGCCGCGCTGGTTCAGCCACACGCTCGAACCGCTGCTGCGCACCAGGCTCAGAATATTTTCCTGGCGCTCCTGCATATAGCCACCAGCCTCTTCGTTCAGCAGTACTAGGTCAATAGTCAGCCGCTTCAAGCGCCAATACTGATGTGCCTGAAGCAGCTCGCGCACCAGCGTTAAGTCGTCGTTTGCGGCCACGCGCACGACGATAATCGGTGCATCGCCTGAAATGCCGTAGGCCCACAGCCCCGGCTGGCCTTTGCTGTTTTCGGCCAGCACCTCGGGGCTAGCCCGCTTGAGCGCATCGAGATAGAGCGCCGAAGAAGCCAGGCGCTGGAAGCGGTGTGCATCCTCGCTAGTGATATTCAGGTGTCGTAGCTCCACCTGTATCTGTGTCCAGGCCATGGTCAAGGCGCGGGCTATCGCACCAACATCGTGGTAGCGGTCGGCTAGCTCAAGCGCGCGCGCGCGGCTTTCGGCTACAGTCGTTGCGAAGACAATCTGCGCGCTGCCGCCGGGCACAATGCGCACGCGCCGCCGCAAGCTTACGATGGGGTCGAGCACGGTGCCGACATGCTGGCCGAGCGGCTCACAGAGCGCCTGCGGGTCGGCGGGGGTGCGCCCGCGACCCAGAAACGCCGCGCGGTCGGTTTCGTATTGCGTCACACCGATGGTGTGGCCCTGTACCGCTACCGTGTGTACTAGCCAGGGGCGGCTACCAGCTGCCGAACGCGGGCGCCGTGACGCCAGTAAGGCGTCGCTCGCGGGCACGAATTCAGTTTCAACAAAAAGATTGCTAAACGCTGGGTGCGCGGCATCGGCCTGCGGCGGGGCGAGCACTACCTCGGCATAGCTCGTCACCTCCAGCTCGCGCGGTGCCGCAGTCATATTCGCCAGCCAGATGCGGCGAATCTCAACCCCATCCTCGGGCGCAATCGTCACCTCCATGCGGCTGGCGATGCCAGCGATCTGCTGGCGAAACTCCACTTTATCCAGGCCGAACATTGCCTGGTAGCCCTCTGGCTCGCGCCGCAGCGGCTGGTATGCCGCCGACCAGGTCATATCGCTACGCACATCGCGGATGTAGAAGAAGGTACCCCAGTTGTCGCGCGCCACGTCCGAACACCAGCGCGTCACTGCTAGGTCGGGCGTGGCGCTGAAGCCGCCGCCAGCATTGGTTAGCATCACAGAATAGCTGCCATTAGAAAGTATTTGCGTGTAGGGCACTGGCGTGGCCGGTGTGGTGAATTGTCGGGTGGCTGGCTGCGCTGCTACAACGATTGTGCGCGCCTCGGCGGCTTCGTTCGGGCGGAATAGCGGCGCTGCGCCTGCAACGCGCTCCTGCAGCAGCATCTCGGCTGCCTGCACTATCGGTTCGGCGTGCAGCCGCGCTGGCATACCATCGCCGCACAGGTAATTGGCAAAGGCGAGCAAGCTCATGCCCTGATGGTGTGCCATAAACGAGCGCACAATCGCATGGCTACTACCGGGCGGTAGCCGGTCAATCGTGTAGTCGATCGCTTCGTAGAGTCCATACACGCCATTCATTCCTAATTCAAGCAGCGCTATCAGGTTATCGAGCGCAGCCTGCGGTGCCACGGGCAGTGCCAGGGCAGTGGCGTAGGGCGTAATCACCAGATCGCTGCCTAGGCCGCGCTTCAGGCCCAGCCGCGGCACGCCAAACGCGCGATACTGGTAGTTCATGGCCGGGTCGCGCGCATTGTACGCCGACTCGGAGACACCCCACGGCACTTGCTGCTGCCGACCATACTGAATCTGGCGCGCCACCGCCACCCGGCAGGTGTCGTCGAGTAGCGTGCCTGAGTAGCTACGCATGAACAGGAGCGGCATCAAGTACTCGAACATGGTGCCGCTCCACGAGGCCAGCACCGGCCCCACACCAGAGTCCAGCAGCGTGCGGCCAATATGGAACCAGTGCTCTTGCGGAACGTCGCCCTTGGCAATTGCCAAGAAGCTGGATAGCCGCGCCTCTGAAGCCAGCAGATCATAGAAAGAGTTATCGCGGCGCGCTTCGGCTACGCTGTAACCAATCACAAAGATGCGGCGCTGTGTATCGTACAGAAAGCTGAAGTCCATGGCTTCAAACCGTGCCAACGCCGCTTCAGCCAGCGCGGCTTGCCGCGCCAGTAGCGCCGCCGCGCCGGGCGCATCGCGCAGGGCAGGGGGAGCCTCCTGATCGCCCGCACCATCGGGCAGCAGTGTGCGCAGGTCATCGAGCAGGCTGGTTGCTTGCCGAAGCAGCCGCCCGCGCCACGGCTCCGCCAGCTGATGCTGTGGTGGCACAGTATTGGCGGTGTCTATCAGCTCAACGAGCAGCGCGCGATATTCGCCAATGGTTGTAGGAGTATGCTCTAGTAGCGCATCCAGCGCTGCAAGGCTTTGGGGCGGCTGGTCGGTTGGCAGATATTCGTGAAGCTGCGCCAGCGTATCGCGCAGGCCGTCGAGCGCGTTAGGCCCAATCACCGGGCGTTCGGGCAGCGCGAGGAAGCCCTGGCGTAGCACTAGCAGCGCACCGGCCAGGTTGCCGCTATCCACTGTCGAAACGTAGGCAGGTGGTAGTGGACGTAGCGTCTCGGTATCGTACCAGTTCAGCAGGTGGCCGCGGTAGTGTTCCAGACGGTCGAGCGTGGCGAATACCTGCTCGGTGCGGGTGGTTAGCGCCCAAAGGCCAAGGTAGCCCAGATCAAATGCGGCCAGGTCTGCCAGCAGCTGCAGCCCAATATTTGTTGGGGATGTGCGCGCTGCAACGAGTGGACGCGGCGTTTCCTGGAAGTTATCGGGCGCGAGAAAGTGCTGCTCAGGCACAACAAACTGTTCAAAGTATGCCCAGGTAGCGCGGGCTAGCTTCCGAAGCAACGCGCGCTGAGCATCGTCCAAAGGCTGAGCTTCAGTCTGCCACGGCTGGTCGAGCCGCTGTACCAGCGCGGGGGAGCTCGCCCAGGCAGCGATTACTGGCGCAGCGGATAGCCAGGTAGCGGCTAGCTCGTGCTGGCGCACCACCGCCGCCGCCACAACTGCGCCAAGCATCGGCAGCATCCGACTCAGGAGGTAGCTCGACGAGCTGGTGAGCCTGCCCTGCGTCTGCGCGGCCGTTTCCCACTCTAGCAGGTGTTGCCGGGTGAATAGCACCCGCCAGAGTGTACGCGCAATTGCGTCGGCATTGAGCCAGGCGTGTACCGGTAGTGTGGCGACATTCATCGCCACGCGCTCGCCACTCAGCAGCAGCTGTGCGCGCTGCTGACGCAGTAGCGCGATGCGCCCTGGCCCGCGCGCGAATGCCAGCGCCGCATCGCCAAGCTCGAACAGCAGAGGCAGCGCAGCAGGCAGCAGCGCGGCGACAGTGCCTACCAGTGCCCGGCGCATGCTGCGCGCCCCAAACCAGGCGTCGGCCAGCAGCGCTATTGTCGCGGGCGGCACCAGGCTGCGGCGCAGATTATCGAGCAGCTTGAAGCGTGAAATTACCGGCAGCTGGTTACGCACCCAGCCTGTGGCGCTTGGTGTCCAATTGCCTACCCAGGCAGCGATCTGCCAGTCGCCGCGCACCCAGCGGTGCTGGCGCGCCGCCGCCGCTGCATAGGTCGAAGGGTAACTATCGAATAGCTCAACGTCGGAAAGCAGCGCGGCGCGCGCATACACGCCCTCGATCAGGTCGTGGCTGAGTAGCGTGTTATCGGGAAAGCGCCCATGCAACACGGTGCGCAACACCTGTGGGTCGTAAATGCCTTTGCCAGCGAAAATGCCCTCGCCGAATAGATCCATATAGACATCCGACACAGCGGTAGTATACGGGTCGATGCCAATATTGCCTGCGCCAAGCCGGGCAAAGCGGCTGCGTGTAGCACTAACCAGATCAATAGCAACACGCGGCTGGAGAATGCCATAGCCACGCACAACGCGCTGTGTCGTCGGGTCAATTGCAGCGCGATTAAGTGGGTGCGCTAGTGTACCGATCAGGGTATGGGCGGCGTCGCGTGGCAGCTGGGTATCTGCGTCGAGGGTGATGACATAGCGCACCTGGAGCAGCACGCTCAAGTCGCCAATCTGGGTCGAGAAGGTGGTCTCGGTATCGCCACCCAGCAGCTGGTTGAATTCTTCGAGCTTGCCGCGCTTGCGCTCCCAGCCCATCCAGCTGCTTTCGTGTTCATTCCACATGCGCGCGCGGTGTAACAGGAAGAAGCGGTCGTGGCCGTGGCGCTGGTTCAGCGTATTGATGCCTTCTACTGCCACATCGAGCAGCGCGTCGTCCTCAGGCATCGCGGCGGCTGGAGCATCGGCAAAGTCGGTGAGCAGTGCAAAGTGCAGGTGTGGGTCGTCGTTCGCCAGGTACAGCACCTCAAGCGCTGCCAGCTGGGTGTGTACGCTATCGGGTGTGAGTAGCAGCGTCGGCACGACAACCATGGTGCGCAGGTCGGGCGGTATACCGTCGCGTAGATCCAGGCGCGGCAGCACGCGTGGCGTCAGCGTCCGCGTCAGCACCCGATCGACAAGCTCTTTCGCCAGCGCGCTGGCCGGTAATGCCAGCAAGCCCGCCGCGAGCGCGGCTCCGCCTGCTCCACGGCCCGGTGCGCTCAGGCGGCGGGCCGCCAGCACTAATCCGCTCGTCACACCAGCCAGCGCGCCGAGGTAAGTGGCGGTGGGGTGCTGCAACACCGCATCGCGCAGCCGCTCGCCCGGCAGCGGGGCATAGCCGAGATCGTTGGCAAATGCTACAGCGCCTTCATCAACCAGATAATACCCAATATGCGTGGCGCGTGGGTCGCCTGGCGGCGCATGGCGCGCACGTACCACCGCCCGCCAGGCAACATCAAGCTCGCCAAAATGGCTCCGGCGCGCCAGTCGCTCGACGACATGGCGGTAGCGATCGCGCGTGGCGAATGTGCTACGTGCGTAGGCACCTGCTGGGTCTTGGTGCAACACCTGCTCGACCAGGCTTACGCGCTCGAACCAGTCAGCCCAGTCGATCGCATTGAGCGTGCGCATGCTAGTGATGGCGTTGCCCACCGATGCCTGAGCGGCTGCCTGGCGCTGATGTTCGGCATGAATCAGCGCCTCGATCGTGTTGAATGGCATCATCGGCTGCTGCTCGAGCCAGGTTATGAGCGGGCCAACATCGTGCTCGCCGTCGTAGTTACTAAGCTGGTGTACCAGCTGCACGGCAAAGGTTGGTGAAAGGCGTGGATGCTCGCGCATAAGTGCCGCCAGTGCCGGGCTACGCAGCACGTTAGTGCCGTGATTCTGTTGTAGAAGCTGGTCGGCCCAATAGTTTGCGGCGGCGCGTGCCTGGCGTGCCGCAATTACCATTCGTGCCAGGCGGGCCAGGTTTTCAATCAGGCCGGCGCGCAGCATGATCGCCACCGCCCACAGCTCGCCCATATACAGCGGCGTCACCGACTGATAGGCGTTCACATAGCTGAGCAGCTGGGCCGGGTCGATGCGGCTATCGGTGTGAGCGATTAGCTCCAGCGCCAGCGCGTAAACGCGCGGCTGGTTGGCAAATGGCCCGGACGATAGGCGCGGCAGCTCGCGGTAGTAGCCGCTGGGCAGATCTTGCCGCACCTCGCGAATCTGATCGGCGATGATGTGGAAGTTGTCGAGCAGCCATTCGGCAGCCGGTGATATATCGAGCTGCCCGCGTGTATCCTCGGTGAGAGTGGCGTATGCTGCCTGTAACACCTTGGCGTTACGCTCAAGCGCGGCAAGGAGCGAGCGCAGGTTGGTCGCCGCGTGCACCTCGGTGTGGCCGCCAGCCACCTCGCGGGCATGGTGCTCAAGCTGCTCGGTACCCAGCAGCGTGTTACGAAATGGCTGTTCTAGCGCACTGATATCGGGGATCTGACCGGGCGCGGCCCAGCGCGCGCCATTTCGGCCAAAAGCTCGGTCAATTGTGGTTTTGGCAGCGGTTACGAGCGTTAGTGGCGAAGAAAGTATTGGCGATATCGGCATGCACAGCGCCTAACCGCTCACGCTGCGGGATTGCAGCATTTCGCGCCGATCGCGGATCGGGCGCACGGCCACTTCGCCGGTTTGTACCCCTAAATCTATGAGCTGAACACTAAACTGGTGGCCGGCGTTGGCAAGCTCGGCGGCAAAGGCAAGCTCATCCCGCAGCATATGAAGAATCTGCTCGGAGTCGACACCACCACTCCACGCCGCCGTTACGAGCGCGCTTAGCTGCTGCTCAAAATCCTCGCGCGAGCGAATATCGGGTACAAGCGCATGTACCTCAGCCGTGTAGTGGCATACCGGGCACGACGCCGCATCCGCGCCGTTTTGTAACGCACTTGGTACCCACTCCGTACCGCAGTTCGCGCAACGAAGCATATATTGCATTGAAATCCTCCTAATATCTGGGTAATGTAGGGTTCCTACTTTTATTTTTATGGCAATAAATGTGCCATAAAGGGGTGGTACTGCCGTGAAGGTAGCATCATAGGGCACCGAATTCGGCGTAACAATACCGAAAACGGGCACAGAAACACAGGTACCCGCACAAGCCTGCAGCCGTGCAGCCACCAATTGGTATAAACGAGCGCGCAAGGATGTAGCAAAAAGACAGCGCTGAGCGAGTAAAACGGAGCGCTGTTGGGGAGCAATGGTGCAGTGTTGGCGCGCCCAGCACTTGCCTTTCAACAAGCATATACTGGCGAACCACTCGGGAATGCACTATACACCCTTTAGCAGAGAAGCGCAAATATGCTATCGGCGCTTGCAGTACAATGCGCGCATGTGCAGGCTTCATAGGCTGCACTACAGAAAGGAAACAAGGTATGCAACTTGCCTCGCTGCCCTGGTGGGTATTTGCGCTGCTCTCAGCCTTCTTTGCTGCGCTAACCACGATTTTCGCCAAATTAGGAATTCAGAATGTAAGCTCGAACCTTGCCACCGCCATTCGCACTGTTGTGATTTTGTTCATCGCTTGGGCGATTGTGCTTGGTACGGGGGAAGTGAAAGCGATTGGCACGATTGGCACCCGCACATGGGCGATGCTGGTGTTGTCGGCGGTTGCTACTGGCCTTTCGTGGCTGTGCTATTTCCGCGCCTTACAGATCGGCAAAGCCTCGTTCGTCGCGCCGATCGACAAGAGCAGCGTCGTGATGATTCTGGTGCTGTCGGTGATCTTTCTGGGTGAGCCACTAACCTGGAAAGCGGTGCTTGGTACTGCGCTAATTGTAGGGGGAACGCTGGTGTTTATTCTGTAGCGGCAGGGTGAGCATAGCGCTACGGCAAACTCGCAGGGGCAGGCACCAGTGTTGGTGTTTGCCCCTGCTGAGTAAAAGCATCTTGCTGATAGGATTGAGCGAGCGCCGTGCAATCTGAAAGCTACTGATACTGTGCGCGCCAATTGTTGATATGATGTTGCGCATGCCCAGCAACACTCCACATCCACGCGCGCACGCTCATTGTATGCCCACCGGCATCGCCGCGCTGCTCCCAGGCTGCGGCATTCAGGCCAGCAAACAGGGCGATGCTGGCAGCGCGTACCTGCGCAAATTCCGCCAGCAAATCCGGCAGCGTGCGGCCACCCGGCTCGATCCGCGCCATCCACAGGTCGGGATCCATGCCGGGTAGTGCGGCGGTTTCGCCCCGCGCAAACCACAGCGCCCGAAACCCTAGCAGCCGCTCGGCATCGCTCATGTGCGCAAGCTCCTGGTTTATGCTCCACGCTTCGGCGGCGGGCTGCGCGCCTGCCGCGACCGAACGCAAAAGCCCTTGAACTTCTGCCAATTGCAGCCGTAGTGTCTCGATGATATCGCCATCGGGCACGAGCCGGATATAGCCGAAATAGTATGGGCTGCTTTCTGCGGCGCTTGGCCGCGTGTGCAGAAGACTCATAGCCACACTCCTTCTTTCATCGCCTGTGTGATGCGCTGTGTGTTGGTAGCAGTATATATGCAATAGCGGGCGAAAGCGGCCCGCATTTGGCCCGGGCTTGATAAATATGGCTCGTCGGTGCGCCGTAAATAAAATAATAGGATTACCAAATTTATACAATGAAGCGGATAATTGCAAGAGAAAAATACGTAATCAGTACCGTAATTTGTACGATGCGTTATATGTGAGGCTAGATTGAAGTAATTTGGTTGTACGTAAAAATACGTATTTTATCACCGTAATTCACACGATGTATTGCGAATAAAGTTTTACTATGATATACGCACTGGTAAAGTAACGCGTAGTTTGAAAGAGCGTGGAAAGGAGGAAATAGCCTACTAGCGTATCGAACTGCATTGAAACGATGTATAACGCAATATCGCTATGGAGGAACAGCTATGGCGCTTCATCAGTCGGTTAAGCCCGAAGTCAATCATCGCCGCGTCACACGCAAGAAACCACCGATGGTTTTGCACCAGCCGCTCAAGTACGATCTGAGCCATTGCCGCGCCGCCCATAATCGCATCTACGATATCGAAGTCCATGATGGCGATAGCTGGGTGCCCTATGGCCAGTTCGCGATTATGCGCGATGCAATTACCCATAATGGCAGCCATGTGCACACGATCGACTACCACGGCGCCAACCATACGCTGCTGCTGCGCGGGAAAGTTGACGATCCTACCTTTCAGGCGCGCCTGAACCTGACCGAGTGCGGTACTGCCTTTGTTGGTACGTTCTCCACCGATGGCGGTGCCCCGCAAGCGGTGCGCGGTGCTGCGATTGAGCAGGTGTACCACACCCAGCGCCACCTCGCCGAAGACCCGAATGCGCCATTCCACGATTGGGAAAATTTCACCATCAAATCCGAGTGGATCGGGCTGGAGCTGAAAATCACCTATATACTCGGGAGCGAAGACATCAGCAACCGCGTGCGGGTAACCAAAACCGACCGCCAGAAGGGCGAAACCTGGCTCGAAATGGTCGCTGAATTCGACCCACCATTCCGTCAGAATGCCTTCAATATTGTGCTGCATGGCAGCAATTCCTTCGAGGGCACGCTCACCGATGAAGATAACAACAACTACGCCTGGCGTGGCGGCACGGCACCGGCGCTTAGTGAGGCTCGCGCCGCTGTATTTAGCGCAGCCCACGCCAGCCATTCAGCGGTGTTGGCAATGGCTGCGCCTGCTGCGACCATGTCCTTACAGGATCTGGATAATATCTCGTCGATTCAGATTTTAACCAACGACAAAGGCGAAAAAATTACCGTCGACTACGCCCAAACCACCTGCGGCAACTATTTCAATAAGTGTTTGGTTAATGGCCTGGATAAGAAGTGGATTGATGGTATTTACGGCCATGCCTACTTGCTGCCCCCGGGTGTGCAGCAAGTGTTCACCGATTCCACTCAGTTTTTCAAGAACTATGCCGTTCTTGGCACCGGCCAGATGCTGTATGACACCCTGAACACGAGCCCCAACTACAAAGATCTGATCAAGCGCGTTGATAACCCAGCAATGAAGGGTGCCTGGGAAGATATGGGCAAAAGCCAAACCAGCGGCCTCGCCTACCAGGATGTCGCTAATGCGCTGTATATTCAGGGCTACCGCGATGGCGTTGCGCAGATGCAACCCTACCTGCAAAACAACCCTGAACAATGGGCTGAAAAGTACTTCAACTGGCTCTCCGACAGTGCGAACCTGCTCACCTGGCAAATCCAGATCGCCAGCAAAGAATTCGATAATGTAAAGACCCGCATGTACGAGTGGTATGTGAAGCTGCAAGTGCTCGCGCCCAACAAGGACTTCGGCAAGAAGTTCACAACGATTGCGTACAGCGCGCTGCTCGGCGTCACCTATTCAAAAGCGCAGTGGTCGGATGATCTGAAGCCTTTCCTGAAAGCCCTGATTGAGAATGCAATTGCTGGCAAGGTCGATCCAAAGGTGATGGATCAGGTGCAGCAGCAGGCGGCGGAGGCAAACAAAGAGATTCTGAGCACCCTCGTCACCACTGCCGACCAGATTAGCCTGCTGGTGGACGCGATTGCTACTGCCCTCACCGCCTATAAGCTGAAGGTGACCTTGCAGCAAGCCGCCCAGAATCCGGCAGCCCAGGCGCTGATTGGCCAGCAGCTGGCTGGCCCGCAATACCAGGCTTGGCAAAACCTCACCGCCAAAGGCAAGATCGGCGGCCTGCTGAGCATGCTATTCTACGGCGCATCGGCTGGCTACCTGATCTACACCATATCGGAGGATGCGAAGAATCCGCAAACCCCAAAGCAAATCACGACCGAAGTCAATCTGGGCATCCTCACCCTGGCCATCCTGGTGAAGGGCATTGAGAAAATGATGTCGCTTGGAGTCGGGCGTTTCCTCGAAAACTTCTCGCAGGCGGGCAATGGCGGTGCCTTCCGCACCTTCGCGGGCGATCTTGCGACCTGGTTTAAGGAGGGCGGGAAAATCGTGCCGCAGGGCAAGGTTGGGAAGACCTTTGTGGCGATCTTCGGCGAGAACTCGGCCGAATTCATTGCCCGGCGGATTGGCCCCGCGATGGCCGTAGCTGGCCTGGTGCTATCGGCCTTTATGCTATACGACTCGATTAAATCAGGGAATGTGCGGAACATCGTCTTCGAGGCAATCAACACCTTCTTCGCGCTCGCATCAGTGGTGCTCATTGGTCTAGAGCTGATGAGTGTGGGCTGGGCCGGGCCAGTTGGCCTTGCAGTCGCCGTCGTCGGCGTGATCGTCATCCTGGTTCAGTTTATCTGGAACTTGATTGACCCACCGCCGCCGCCGCCAGATCCCATCACCGATTTTGTGAATGGCCCGATGGTTCAGCAAGGCTTCGCCAAGGCCGGGTAATATCGTCAGCCCCGCGCCGATCTTATGATCGGCGCGGGGCTGCTTCGTACTATTGGGTTTGCGCAGGTACGCCATAGCGCATGCAGATGCCGTACTTTGTATTGTACTCAATTGCATAGAAGTAAAGCAAGCAGGGGGGCCGCGCCATGTTCCTTACCATCACACGCCCGGCAATCGCGCTCATTGGCACCACCGACCCGGCGATCGAAGCCATGGTGAATCTGATGCCCGATTATAGTGTTGGCGTGCGGTTGCACGATCTCTACACCAACAAGCTGCAAAGCGCGCTGCCCGGGAATTACTCGCAGCTGTTTGGCACTGGCCCGGCATTCCGCCGCGTCTTCTTCCCCAGCTGGCAGCCCGATCCACTCCTGCCGCTGATTGCGCATACCGGGTTAGATGATGGATGGTGGAGCGCGTTTTCAGTGGCGGTGCTCTGCCAGGCAATCGCTGAAATGAGTAGCCAGATTCGTGGGCAAATGCTGAGCGACAAGATTAACGCTGATGTTGGAGCGTTGAATGCCACCTTGCGCGAGCGCTCGGCTCGAACCTATGCCATGGCGATGGCGGCAACCTACAATCCGCTGATTGTGCTGCTGCGGCAGGTGAACCGTGACACCGCCAAACAGCAGTTTCACGACTCGTTGCTTACTAACGTCCTTAATCGGCAGCTGTGGTACCAGGCTGGGGTTTGGACCAGCCCGGATTGGGAGATGTTCAATCAGTATGCGAAATATATGATTCTGGGTGCATCGGATGCCGAAGTCGATACGTTAATCAACGAACTTATTGGTGCCGGGCTGCCAGTTCCATCGCAGGTAGGCCCAGGAGCATGGCGCACCTATGCCCAGGAATTGCGCGATAAGCCAAATGTCGATGTGAATGATATTCGTAGTGAGTGCGCAGGACCAATCACCAAAACGACATTTATACCAGTTCCTGGCAGTATTCCCGCCCAAATACCTAATGGCAATTCTTATGAGTTTACTGCCAATGGACAGCCCGGGCGGCTTTATCGCCGCCCGCCAGGCGGCTGCTGCTTCACTGGTGCTACGCAGGTGCTCGATGGTGCGGGCAATCCCATACTGCTCTGCGATGTTAAGGCGGGTGATACGGTACTTACCCGCGATGGAACCGGCACAGTTGCGTATGTCGCCCACCCTTTGCGCGGTGAACGCAAACTGTACCGCCTCAACACTGGCGGGCCAGTGTTCACCGACACGCATCCCTTCATCAATGGTGCGCCACCCAATCCAACACTTCCTTCACCGGTTGTGCTTGCCCTTGACCCGTTGCACCTGGCCTGGAGCGTGCCAACCCTGAGCGAAGATGGTATTGGCACCTTGGCGGTTGGCAGCACTGTGCTCGCTCGTAACCCGGGCGATGGCGTGCCGGTACGAAATGCCACGGTCACTGATGTGGTAGAAGTAGAGCCGAGCAGTGATGATACCTATCTGTATGATCTGCGCCTGGTCACCCATTCTGGCGATCGGCAAGAATTCTGGGCCGGCCAGGACGATATTTTCTATCTTGCCTCGCCGGAATACCCAATTATCGAGCAGGCGGGTGCAGCGGCGCTGGCGATCGTCGCCATGATGGAGGGGCTGCTCGCATCCGGTGGGCCAGAAGGGCAGGGTTGGCCACTGTGGATCGTTGAGATCATGAACCAGTATGGTGCGGGTATTTTCCAACATGCACTGATGCAATCCCTGGCTACAACGCCATCGTTTGGTGCGCCGGAACCGCCCGGCCCGCTCTACGAACGTATCGAGCGGCTCTACCGTGGCCTCGACAGTGCTACAATCGAGACAGCAGCGGCGGTAGCGAGCCTGTTCGATGGCTTGCTGGCGGTGACCGGGCAATGGCTCGCCTCGATCGTCGATCTTGGCTGGCGCACATCGATGTTGCTTGGTGGCGATGTGCTGTCCGTCACGGTGTTTGATATTGCGCTGACGCCGACCAACCCCATCCCAATCGATACGCTTGTTGAACTGGAAGTGACGGTAACCGGGCGCACACGAGCGGAGCACACATACATGTGGAATAGATCTGGTCGCAGCAACACGCGATTTCACCATTATTTCGACCAGCTTGTGCATCTGGATATGGCTGGCGACGATCGGCCTACTGATCTGACGTTCACGGTCAAAATCCACGGCGCGCCTATTCCCACCCTGTTCGCCATCGTACCCGCGCCCGGCGATGAAACGCAGCACCGGCTTCAATCGGCAATGCTGCAAGATGCAGCAGGCACAGCCGTTGGCACCATCCGCTTCGATCTGCGGCGCTTAGGGCGCGATGCCGCCGCGCAAGAGCTGGCGGATAGCGGCCTATGGACTGAAGCGGCGGCGAGTGCCTACGCGAACGCGCTAGGCAGTGCGATGGTAGCGCCAGTTTTGTGGAAGTTGCGCGAGTTTGCTGCTATTCGCGCATAGCGTGCGCTTGCCGCGTCGTTTCACCTTGCCTTGGTGCTCGCCTTCACTACGGATTGGGCGCAGCGGGGTGAGGTGAAACGACACCGAAAACCTCTTTACAGTGCTCCCCCAAACTTCTTTCCTTGGCGCGAGTGCCTATCACCTGGTGCGGAAAACTGCACACGAAGAAAATTGAACAGCTGCTCGCAACACGTATGGCGTTCGCATGTGCCATTGTCTCACTGCCTAAACCCCCAATCATCAATGAAAAAGTGCCGCTATGGTATAATACGCGGCGCATTGGAATGATGAGGAAGCGGTATGCTTACGCTCGCAATCGTGATTGTTAGCTACAATACGCGCGATATGCTGCGCGATTGCTTACACTCGATTCTGCCCACTACAACGCAGCTGAACCTCGATATTTGGGTTGTCGATAACGCCTCCCGCGATGGCAGCGCCGCGATGGTGCGTAGCGAGTTTCCGCATGTTCATGTGATCGATAGCCAGCGCAATGGTGGCTATGCCTACGCGAACAATCTCGCGCTACGTCGGATCGTGGTAGATGGGGGGCATAAGCTGGAAACGGGCCAACGTGCCTCATCCCCCATCCCCCATCCCCCATCCCCCGATTACGTGCTGCTGCTCAATCCTGACACTGTGGTGCCGTCAGGCGCGCTCGATACGCTGGTGGCGTTTCTGCAAGCGCACCCCGAAGTAGGCGCATGCGGGCCAAAGCTGCTACTCGCCGATGGCTCGCTCGATCTGGCGTGCCGCCGCTCGTTCCCGGCACCGAGTGCATTTGTGTATCGTGCGCTGGGTTTGTCGAAGCTCTTCCCGCGCAGTAAACGCTTTGGTAGCTACAACATGACCTACCTCAGCCCTAATGTGCAAACCGAGGTTGATGCCGTGGTTGGGGCGTGTATGCTGGTGCGCGCCAGCGTTGTGCGCGAGGTGGGCTTGCTCGACGAAGCCTATTTTATGTATGGCGAAGATCTCGATTGGGCGTACCGCATCAAGCAGTATGGCTGGAAGATCATGTATGTACCGAGCGCGATTGTGCACCATTACAAGCGGGCATCGAGCCGCCAGCGCCCCTTCCGCTCGATTCGCGCATTCTATGATGCGATGCGTGTGTTTCATCGTAAGCACTATGCCGCAACAACACCAGCGCCGCTCAACCTCCTGATCGAGGCGGGCATTACGCTGAAGGAGTACCTGAGCCTTGGCCGCAATCTCATCCGCCCCGCAGCCGCGCGTCACGTCGGGTAGGCGTGTGCGTCCGCGCCCGTGGGTTGCGCGTTTGCTGCTAACGCTGGTGCTTATGGGCTGTGATGCGTTGGCAGTCAATAGCGCATTTCTGCTGGTGTATCGCTGGGGATTGAACGCCAACCCCGAGCTGCAAGCCCAGCTAACCGCCAGCGGGCCGTATACAGCACAGATCTTTGTGCTACTGTACAACTTAATCTTTGTCAGCACATTTGTCGCCGCCGGGCTGTACACGCTCAAGCGCGGTGCGTCGCGCGTTGATGAGGTCTTCAAAGTTGTGCTGGCGGTGTCACTAGGGCTGTTTTTGCTCTACCTCGCGAATGCGCTGCTATCGTTGGGCCTGTTCAACGGCGATGATCTGCCGATCGACCAGCAGGTGGTGGCGCTGGCCTGGTTTGCCGCGATTACCGCAACGACGCTGCTGCGCCTGATCTACCGGAGTATGCTTACCCTGCTGCGCCAGCACGGTATCGACACTCGCCGTGTGCTGATTGTGGGCGCGCGCGAGCCGGGGCGGCTGGTGTTGGCAACGATCCACCGCAACCCGCGCCTGGGCTATCGCATCCGCGGCTTTATCTCCGACACGACGCCAGTGGGCGAGGTGGTAGATGATGTGCCCGTGCTAGGCCGCACCCAATCGCTCGGGAAGGTCATTCGGGCGACGCAGGCCGACGAGGTGATTATTGCGCTTTCGGGCCGCTCGTCGAACGAGGTACTCGATATTGTTGCCCTGGCGGAAGATGAATCGGTTGAGATTAAGCTCTACCCCGACGCATTTCAGCTGATTACCAACAATGGCGTTTCGATCGGCGATGTCAGCGGGTTGCCGCTGATTGGCGTGAAGAACGTGGCCCTCGATAACCCGATCAACCGGGCGCTCAAGCGTACGCTTGATATTATTGTGTCGGTGCTGGTGCTCACGCTTTCTTCGCCAATTATGCTGTTCATCGCTGCGCTGATTCGGCTCGATTCGCGCGGGCCGGTGTTTTTCGCGCAAGAGCGGGTGGGCCTCGATGGCAAGCCATTCCCGACGATTAAATTTCGCACCATGCGGGTCGATGCACCTGCGCTCGGCAATTGGACAACCAAGGATGATCCGCGCGTAACCGGGATCGGCGCGTTTCTGCGGCGCTACTCGCTCGATGAGCTGCCCCAGTTTATGAATGTGCTGCGCGGCGAAATGAGTGTGGTTGGCCCGCGCCCCGAGCAGCAGGTGTGGGTGGAGAAATTTAGCCAGAGCATTCCACGCTACATGCGCCGCCACAAGCTCAAGGCCGGAATTACCGGCTGGGCGCAGGTGAATGGCCTGCGCGGCGATACTAGCATTGAAGAGCGCACCCGCTACGATTTATACTATATCGATTACTGGTCGCTGCTGTTCGATATTAAGATCATTATTCAAACCGCAATTGCAATCGTCCAGGGCGATAATAAAGGGTATTGAACTTTCGGCAGTAATATTCAGATCTCAATGATTCTCAGCAGTGGGATGCTGCTGGCGGCATTTATTTGAGGAGCACAATGGCTGAACTTTATGAATTGACGATCACCGAGGCGCGTCGGCGGCTCGATGCGGGCGACATAACATCGGTGCAGCTTACCGAAGCGGTGCTAGAGCGGATTGCGGCAGTTGATAGCCAGGTACGTGCTTACCTGGCGATTAGCGACGACCTGGCGATGCGGCAGGCACGCGCCGCTGATGCGCGTCGCCGGGCGGGTAACGCTACCGGGCCGCTCGATGGTATTCCGCTGGCAATTAAGGATGTGATCAACGTTCAGGGCTTAACCACCACCTGTGGCTCCAAAATTATTGAGAATTTTGTGCCGCCCTATGATTCCACCGCTGTAGCGCGGTTGAAAGATGCTGGCGCAGTGCTGTTGGGGAAAACGAATTGTGACGAATTTGCGATGGGTTCTTCAACCGAGCGCAGCGCATTTTTCGTTACGCATAACCCCTGGGATCTCGAGCGGGTGCCGGGCGGTAGCAGCGGCGGCTCAGCGGCGGCAGTGGCGGCGGGCGCGGCGCTGGGGGCACTCGGCACCGATACGGGCGGCAGCATCCGCCAGCCCGCGTCGCTGTGCGGCGTTACGGGCTTGAAGCCGACCTATGGGCGCGTATCGCGCTATGGCCTGGTGGCGTTCGGCTCGTCGCTCGACCAGATTGGCCCGTTCGCCTGGACGGCCCAGGATTGTGCGCTGATTCTGGGGGCAATTGCCGGGGCCGACCCGCACGACTCAACGGCGGCGCCCCAGCCCGTGCCCGATTATGTGGCCGGGCTGAATGGTGATGTGCGCGGGCTGCGCGTGGGCGTGCCGAAGGAATATTTCGTTGAAGGTTTGGAGGCGGGCGTTGAAGCGGCGGTGCGTGATGCGCTGGAATTACTGCGCGCCAATGGTGCCGAGATCGTCGATGTTTCGTTACCGCACACCAAATATGCTCTGCCGGTGTACTATATCATTGCGCCTGCCGAGGCCAGCGCCAACCTTGCGCGCTACGATGGCGTGCGCTATGGTGTGAAACAGGCCGGCGACAGCTACTGGGACGAGCTGGAGCGCACGCGCGGCAGCGGCTTTGGTGCCGAAGTGCGTCGCCGCATTATGCTTGGCACCTATGCGCTTTCGGCAGGCTATTACGATGCCTACTATAAGCGCGCCCAGCAGGTACGCACGCTCATTCGCCGCGACTTCGAGCAAGCCTTCGCGCAGGTTGATATTCTGGCGGCTCCAACCTCGCCGACGGTCGCGTTCAAAATTGGCGAAAAAACTGACGACCCGCTGGCGATGTACCTTGAGGATGTATGTACGCTGCCGATTAACCTGGCAGGGATGCCGGGCCTGGTGGTGCCTTGTGGCTTCAGCGCCGGGCTGCCCGTGGGCTTGCAGCTGATTGGCCGCCCCTTTGATGAAGGGACATTGCTGCGCGCGGGCGATGCCTACCAGCGTCTGACCGATTGGCATACCCGCCGACCGGCGCTGACCGCTAGCACCTAGCGCGCTGGTTAGAAACTAGGACTTTCGCTTACGTGTTTATGTGCCTGCGGCAGCACGGTACTGTTTTCTTTGTTCTTGGTGATGTTTTGCGCGGAGCGCAAAACATCACCAAGAACAAGCAGAATTTGCTTGAGTAGGCAAAAGTCCCAGAAACATTACAGGGTACAATGACAGAAGACGAAGGTGTTTTCATTCTTCGCCCGGCTTACGTAAGGAGCAACAATGGAAAGTCGTGTGAAAATCCTTGGGCATGGCATACACCCGATTCTGGTGGGTTTGCCGATCGGGTTACTCGCCAGCGCGCTTGGCTTCGATCTGCTTGGGCTGCTCACTGGCGATAAGAAGTGGCGGCAGATTGCGTTCTGGAATATGGCCGCTGGTTGTGTAAGCGGCTGGGCCTCGATGCTGCCCGGCGCGGTTGACTGGTGGTTCTTGCCAAAGGGGACACGCGCTAAACGGGTTGGCCTCGTCCATGCAATCATTGGCGATGCGACGATTAATCTGTTTGCCGCTAGCTGGTGGGCACGCCGCCACGATCCCGAGAACCCGCCTGCCAAGGCTACACTGTTGGCTTTGCTCGGTGGCATGGCCCTGGGGGCGGTGGGCTGGTTTGGCGGCGAGCTGGTGCAGCGCATGGGCGTGTCGGTTAGCCCCGACGCTAACCTCGATGCGCCGAATTCGCTGTTGGGCGGGGAATAAGGGAAAGCGCACAGTGATGAACCTACAGATGCGGCGAATCATTGCTATTGCCGTTGCAGGTGTTTGGATCAACGCATCGGAATTCTTTCGCAATCAGGTCTTGCTCACCAATGCCTGGGTTCAGCACTTTCAATCACTGGGGATGACGTTTCCTGCTGCGCCAGTGAATGCGCTGGTGTGGGTTGTGTGGGGTTTCATCTTTGCAGCAATGCTCTACATTATTTCCCGGCGCTTCTCGCTGATTGAGACGATATTGCTGGGCTGGGTGATGAGTTTTCTGATGATGTGGCTGGTGACCTGGAATTTAAACGTGTTGCCACTATCGATTCTGGTGTTTGCGATCCCGCTCAGCTTGCTGGAATGCTTTGTTGGCGCATATATTTGCTATAAAATGGCACCACGATAATCGAGCAGTTGCAACATGTTGCGTACAGTTCGGCCAGGCATTTTATGAATTGTACGCAACGCTCGTGCTACTTCTGCATCAAGCCCCCTCAACCAAATACTCTTCGGGCGCGCGCATAAAGCTTTTGCGGCAGGCTGGGCAGCAGAAATAAAACGTTGTGCTCTGATGCTCGTAGGTGTATTTCGCCCCCGCAATCTCGACACTCATCCCACACACTGGATCGATTGCCTCCGCAGGTGCGGCGATTGCTTGCTCTGCTGGTGCTTCCTGCCAGGCCAGGTTGGCTAGCCCGCGCCGACACTGCACAATTTCAGCCATAATGCTCAGCGCAATCTCATCGCCGCGCCGCGCGCCAATATCCAGCCCCGCTGGCGATCGGAAGCGTGTGAGCTGCTCGGGTGCGAAGCCCTGCTCGGCCAGGTACTCGCGTGCTTGTGCCGCGCGCTTGTGGCTAGCCACCAGCCCGATGTACGGTGCGGCAGTCGCCAGCGCCTGCTCGAGCGCTAGCTCATCGTACTGGCCGTGGGTTGCCACCACTACAAAGCTCATCGGTGTGATGTGCGCCGCTAGTGCGGGCAGCTCGGTCAGCAGCGCGTCGGCATATGGTGGCGGCGCGCCGCTGTGCCCAGGATCAACCACGATCGTGCGGTAGCTCATTGCCTGGGCTAGCTCGGCCAGCGCACGCGCCACCGGCAGCCCACCTATAATAATCAGGCGCGGCTGCGGGGGCTGCGGCTCAATATATATTTCCATCGTCCCACCGCTAAAGCAGGTCATGGGCACATCGATCAGCCCGTCGCGCGGCGGCTGGTTCGCCGGGTCGGGCGAGAGCCGCACGAAGCGGCTTTCGTCGCTGCGCAACGCCGCCAGCGCCTCGCGAATGACGGTTGGTTGTGCACAGCTGCCGCCAATCCAGCCATACATTGTGCCGTCCGCCGTGATGATCGCCTTATCGCCGGGCTTGCCCGAGGTGGGCCGCTCGGCGCGCACCACGGTGGCGGTTGCGAAGGGTATGCCCTGTGCGCTCAGCTCAGCTGCCTGAGTAAAGAAAGTATCAACCATACAACCACCAGTTTGTTCATCACCGAGACACAGCGGTCACAGCGGGAAACATATTTCTCGGCGTCCGTTGTGCCTCGGTGGTAAAAGATAAAGCTAGTCGGTTACGCCGTGATCGCGCAGGATCTTCCACACCTTCTGCGGAGTGATCGGGATGTCGATGTGGCGCACGCCCAGGTGCCATAGCGCATCGACCACGGCGTTGGCAATCGCGGGCGGCGCGCCCACCGTTGGCGATTCGCCTACGCCCTTCGCGCCAATCGGGTGGTGCGGCGAGGGTGTGATCGTCTTACCCAGCTCCCACTTCGGCGTTTCGACCGCAGTCGGCAGCAGGTAATCCGAGAAGGTGCCCGTCAGGTTGACGCCATTCTCGTCGTAGACGATCTCCTCAAACAGCGCGGGCGCAAGCCCCATCGTCAGGCCGCCGTGAACCTGGCCTTCCACCACCAGCGGGTTGATGATATTGCCGCAGTCGTCCACCGCCGCAAAGCGCCGCACCTTTACCTCGCCTGTGCCAGAATCGATATCGACCACGGCGATGTACGAGCCGAACGGGAACGTCAGGTTTGGCGGGTCGTAGTAGTCGGTGGCCTCCAGGCCCGCCTCCATCCCCGGCGGGTGGTTGGTGTACGCGGCAAAGGCGATGTCCTGAATCGTCTTGGCCTGCTCGGGCGAGCCTTTCACCTGCCAGCGGTCGATATTCCATTCCAGGTCATCTTCGCCGACTTCGAGCAGGTAGGCCGCAATTTTGCGAGCCTTGGCGCGGATTTTGCGCGCGGCCATCGCCGCCGCTGCACCTGCCGTGGGCGTCGAGCGGCTGGCATAGGTGCCCAGGCCGTAGGGCGCGGTATCGGTGTCGCCTTCTTCCACCTCAATATCGCTGGCAGGCAGCCCAAGCTCTTCGGCAACGATCTGCGCGTAGGTAGTTTCGTGGCCCTGGCCCTGCGATTTGGTGCCGAAACGCGCAATCGCTTTGCCGGTCGGGTGAATGCGAATCTCCGCCGAGTCGAACATTTTAATGCCCAGGATGTCGTAATCGCGTGAGGGGCCAGCGCCAACCACCTCGGTGAAGCTGGAAATGCCGATGCCCATGAGCTCGCCGCGCGCGCGCTTCTCGGCCTGCTCCTTGCGCAGCTCGTCATAGCCTAGGATGTCCATCGCGACCTTGAGCGCCGCGCCATAGTTGCCGCTGTCGTATTCCCAGCCGGTGGGCGATTTGTAGGGAAATTGCTCGGGCTTGATGAAGTTCTTCATGCGGAATGCGGCCGGGTCTTCGCCCAGATCGTGCGCCATGATGTCGGTCATGCGCTCGATCATATGCACGGCCTCGGTCACGCGGAACGAGCAGCGGTAGGCCACGCCACCTGGCGGCTTGGTGGTATACACGCCGTCTACGGCCACGTGTGCGGCTTTTAAGTCGTAGGAGCCGGTGCAGATTGAGTAAAGCCCGGCTGGGAACTTGCTTGGGTTGGCGGCGGCGTCGGCAGCGCCGTTGTCGGCCAGTGTCTTGACGCGCAGCCCGGTGATTTTGCCGTCGGCGTCGGCGGCCATCTGCGCGGTGATATGGTAGTCGCGCGCGAATGAGTCGGCCTGTAGGTTCTCGCTGCGGTCTTCAATCCATTTCACGGGCCTGCCCGTTACAATGCTGGCGACCGCGCAGCAGACATAGCCAGGGTACACTGGCACCTTGCCGCCGAAGCCGCCGCCGATGTCGGGCGAAATGATTTGAATCTTTTGCTCGGGGATGCCGCTTACCAGTGCGAACACCGTGCGGTGGGCGTGTGGCGCCTGCGAGGTCATGTAAATGCGCAGCTTGCCGGTGACCTTATTGAAATCGGCGACCATGCCACAGGTTTCGATCGAGGCGACGTGGATGCGCGGGATGTGCATGTATTGCTCGATGACTTTGGCAGCGTTGGCGAACACCTGGTCGGTCGCGTCTTTGTCGCCTGCTTCCCAGTGCCAGATGTGGTTAGTCTTTTCGGCCTTGTCGTCGCGAACGATCACCTCGTCTTTGAGTGCCTCGAAGGGGTTGACCACCGGCGGCAGCGGCTCGTACTCAACATCGATATGCTGGATGGCATCGGCGGCGGTGTAGCGGTCGGTGGCGATGACCACGCATACTTCTTGCGCGTAGTACACCACTTTTTCGATCGGCAGCACCATCTGCGTGTCCGACATGAGCGTGGGCATCCAGTGCAGGTTGCCCGCCTTCTTCAGGTCTTCGCCGGTGATTACGGCCAGCACGCCGGGAATTTTCAGCGCCGCGCTGGCATCGATCTTCTTGATCTTGGCGTGGGCGTAGGGGCTGCGCACAATGTCCATGTACAGCATCCCCGGCAGCTTCACGTCGTCTACATAGTTGCCGCGCCCCTGGATGAATCGCGGGTCTTCTTTGCGCTTCATGCGGTGGCCCATGCCGCACACATTTGCCGGGGTCGTCACACGTACATCGTGGGTAGTTTCGACCGTAGCCGAGGTACCTGCCGGTTTAGGCGTATGATGCTCGAAGCGGTCGTCGAGCTGGCGCGCGCTACTCAGGTCGAGGTTGCGCATCGGGTTGTCGCTCATGCGGGCACCTCCTCGGGCTGTTCACGCAGCTTGGCCGCCGCGTACTGGATGGCCTCAACAATTTTGACATAGCCGGTGCAGCGGCACAGGTTGCCCGAAATCGCGTGGCGAATCTCGTCTTCGCTAGGGTTGGGGTTGTGCGCCAGCAGCGCCTTGGCGGTCATGATCATGCCGGGCGTGCAGAAGCCGCATTGCAGGCCGTGCTGCTCCCAGAAGCCTTCCTGTAGCGGGTGCAGCGTGCCGCCCTGTGCCACGCCTTCAATGGTATCGACCGCGCGGCCATCGGCCTGGACGGCGAACACGGTGCAGCTTTTGACGGGCATACCGTCGAGCTGAACGGTGCACGCGCCGCAGCTGGTGGTATCGCAGCCAATGTGCGTGCCGGTCAGCTCAAGCTGCTCGCGGATGAAATGCACCAGCAGTAATCGACTATCGACCTCGGCGCTGCGCGGCTCGCCATTGACGGTAACGGAGATCGTGTGTTTGCTCATACTTTCTGCTCCATTCGCATAGTGCGTAGTGCATAGTGCGTAAGAACTGAGATACAAGAACCAGAAATAAACCTTCAGGGCGTAAGTATCACGAGCTACGAACTACGGGCTACGCACTATTCCCTGCTCGCTCGGCGGCTTTGCGCACGGCGCGCTTCACCAGCACACGCGTCAGGTCGCGCTTATACTCAATGCTGCCACGCAGGTCGGCAGAAGGGTCGCATTCGGCAGCGGCGGCGCGCCCGGCGGCTTCAAGTACTTCGGCGGTCAGCTCATTCCCAATCAGCGCGGCCTCGGCCCCTGCCGAGCGCATGGGCACCGGGCTAACATTCGTCAGCGCAACACGCGCGGCGGTACAGCGCCCGCCTTGCATGAGCAGCTGCACGGCTGCCGCCGATACCGCGTAATCGCCAACTTTGCGCTCTTGTTTTATATACGCGCCGCCAGCGCCTGGCCCAGGCAGAGGAATGCGAATCTCGGTGAGCAGCTCATCGTGCGCGAGCGAGGTTTCAAACAGGCCGACGAACAGCTCGTCGATGGGGATGGTGCGGGTGCCGCCAGGGCCGCGCGCTACCACCTCGGCACCATAGGCCAGCATCACGGCGGGATGGTCGTTGGCGGGGTCGGCGTGGGCCAGGTTGCCGCCAACGGTGGCGCGGTTGCGCACCAGCGGGTCGGCGATGACGAGGGCAGCATCGTGGAGCATGGGAAAGTCGCGCGCAATTTCGGCAGAATGTTCAATCGCTTGCTCGCGGGCGAGCGCGCCAATCGTCAGGCGGCCATTACCAACCTGCACATACTCCAGGTTGGCGAGGTGGTTGATGTCGATTAGCACGGTGGGCGAGGCCAGGCGAAAGCGCATGGCGGGGATGAGGCTTTGCCCGCCCGCCAATATTTTGGCATCATCGCCGTGTTGGGCTAGCGCTGCGAGCACCTCATCGACGGAGCGCGGCGCCAGGTAATCGAAGGCTCCGGGTATCATTTCCGTGTATCCTTTGCACTAAATTGCAGCACAGCTTGGGAATTGCTGACGGTTGCGGAAATGAACGTGTGTTGGCTGCTTATCTCCTTTCTACATGCGTGTGTGCTGGATGCGCCGTGTCTCATTCAAAGCGCCCAGTCGTTGCGCAAGTGTGTGCAAGCTTTGAAAATTATGTATTGGCAGAAAATCATCAACCTCTTTGAGTGCCGCCTGCATGCCGCCAACGCGCGCCTGGTAGGTTGCACGCCCGGCCAGTGGGTTGAGCCAGATCAGGCGGTGGCAGCGGCGGCGTAGCCAGGCTAGCTCGCGCCCCAGCTGCGCCGGGTCGCCTTGCTCCCAGCCATCGCTAATTAATAGCACTACCGCGCCGCGCCCAAGCACCCGCCGCGCCCAGTGGCGGTTGAAGCGGTGCAAGCTTGCGCCAATGCGTGTACCACCGGCCCAATCCACCACCTCGCGCGCGGCACCATCCACCGCCTGGTCGATATTCCGCAGTTGAAGCTGCCCGGTGATGCGCGTGAGCCGTGTGGCAAATACAAAACACTCGACGCGCCGTAGGCTGTGAGTGGCGCTGTAAAGGAATTGCAGCAGCAGGCGCGCATATTTCTCCATCGAGCCGCTAATGTCGGCAATAATCACCAGCGGGCGCTCGCGCTGGGTACGGTGCTGCCAGAATAATCGTAGCGGCACCCCACCGTGGCGCGCCGCATCCTGAAGCACGGCGCGCATATGCAGCAGCTCGCCACGCTGGTCGTGTTCGCGGCGGCGCGTTTCGCGCTGGCTGATGCGCCAGCGTAGCCGGGCGATCAGCTGCTTGACCTGGGCGAGCTCCTCGGGTGTCATCTCGGAAAATTCTTTACGCTGCAATAGCTCGGCATCGCTGGCGGTACCCGATTTATCGGCAACATCGACTTCCGGGTCGGCCAGGCGCGCCTTGTAGGCCATATAGGTCACAATCGTGAAGGGCTGCTCTCTGGGGCGGTGACGCGGCGCGCGTGGCATGGTTCGCTGCGTTGGCGGAGCGTCCGTATAAATCCGCCGCCAGAAGCGATTAAACATTGCATCGAACAGGCGCAGGTGCTCGCGCCGACAGATCAGCAGGCTGCGCGCCGCGTAATAAACCTGCTCGCGCTCGCGCAGGTCGATTAGCTCAAGCGCGTGTGTAAATGCCAGCACCTGATCAAGCCCGATTGGGATGCCAGCTAGACGCAGCAGGCGTGTGAACACGATGCAGTTATACAGAAATGCGCGTGGTTGCTCTATCATCGTATGCCCTGTGCGACCTATGTTTTAGGGCGTTCGCGTACCCAAGCAAGTTTTCATCTTCATAGTGATGATTTGTGCGAAGCACAAACCATCACTATGAAGATAAGGTAAAGGAGTATACTGCCGCAGGCAACATCCACACCAGGATATGCTTATCGTTTGGCCGTTTGTGTTAGCAGCTCATCCACAAGCGGCCCGCGCAGCTTGTCGACATCGTCCTGGTATTTTAGAATAATACCCACGGTTGCCTGTACCGCTTCGTTGCTTAGCTCTTGTGCGTTCAGGTGTTGCAGCGCCGCCGCCCAATCGAGCGTTTCGGCCACACCTGGGTTTTTTGTAAGCTCCTGCTGGCGCAGCGCCTGCACAAAATCTACGATCTGCGCAGTCAGGCGCTCGCCGAGGCCAGGTGCCTTGCGCTGCACAATTTCAATCTCTTTTTCGCGGGAGGGATAGTCGATCCAGTGGTATACGCAGCGGCGCTTTAAGGCATCGTGCAGCTCGCGGGTGCGGTTTGAGGTGATGATGACGATCGGGCGGTGGCGGGCGCGCAGCGTGCCAAGCTCGGGGATGGTGATTTGGAAGTCGGACAGTAGCTCAAGGAGGAAGCTCTCGAACTCTTCATCGGCGCGGTCAAGCTCATCGATCAGCAGTACGGGTGCCTGGGTGTTACTCTGGTCGATCGCCTGGAGCAGTGGGCGGCGCAGCAGAAATGCCTCGGAGTAGACATTGGCGGTGCTGGCTTCCTGGCGCGATTGCAGTTCAAGCAGCTGGCGCGGGTAGTTCCATTCGTACACAGCCTGCCCAATGTCGATGCCCTCGTAGCACTGCAAGCGAATGAGCGGCGTAGCAAACACTGCGCTCAATACTTTGGCTACTTCGGTTTTGCCCACGCCCGGTTCGCCTTCAAGCAGCAGCGCCTTGCCCATTTTCAGCGCGAGAAACAGGCTCGTGCTAAGACCTATGTCGGCGACATAGCCTTGTTGCGCCAGGGCGGCGGCCACTTCTGCAATACTGCGCAGTTCTAATGGCATCATTACCTGCAGATTGTGGTAGTCATGCAGATGTAGTGGTGGTAGAATAATGCATCAGAATGAACCATATCACGGAGGTCAGCTGATGCATTGCCCAACCTGCCAGGGAACACAGATTATCAAGAACGGTACCATTCATTCTGG
>WBZP01000299.1_pt1 | contig 68622 bp, 62 predicted proteins | sample 5204301 | NCBI WGS metagenome assembly WBZP01 (sample SAMN12412401, study PRJNA552823) | activated sludge metagenome | isolation source: activated sludge from nitrification reactor of wastewater treatment plant... | place: USA: Pennsylvania | collected 2017 | reverse complement strand
ACGAGAAAACCGGTATTCAGAAAGCCAGTAAAGTCCGATCTTCATCCGGCCTACTGGTGCATGTCTTTGGTCGATTAGCTGCTGCGATGTTTGTCCTTGTTTTCCCTGAAATTTTTTGTAGCGCCCAATTCGCATTCTAAGCGATCAGTAACCGTTCAGTCACCCTACTGTGGTAAGGGGGCAAGGATCAGTCCGGCGCGCCGGTCGGCGCGATCGCACGCTTATGCTTTCATCCGGGGGCGCACCCGCGACAGCCCGCCGTCCACGGCCAGCACTTGCCCCGTAATCCAGCTATTGGCCGGATCAAGCAGGAACACGATGGCGCGAGCGATATCGGCAGGTTGGCCCAGCCTGCCGATCGCGTGCATGGCCTCCGAGAGTTTGCGCGAGCTTTCATTCGCCGTAAGCGACTGCGTCAGTGGCGTTTCGGTGAGCCCGGGCGCCACCGCATTGATGCGTAGATTGCTGCCGGCATAGCTGGCCGCTGCCGCCAGGGTTAGACCGATAATGCCCGCCTTGGCGGCGGCGATGGCCTCATGGTTGGCCAGCCCCTCCAGGGCGGCGGCCGAGGACACCAGCACAACCGAGCCGCCATTCTTCATGTATTTTCCGGCGGCGCACACGGTGGCAAAGGCGGTCATCAGCGAAGCGTCGATCGTTGCCTGGTATTGGGCTTTGCTGGTGAGATGCGCGGCCTTGAGCAGCAGCGAGCCGCTGCAATTGACCACGCCCGCGATCGCGCCCGCCTGCTGGAAAACCCGTTCGACGGCCTCGAAATCCGTGGCGTCTAATACGGCGTCCGGCGTGATTTTGCTTGGGTCGCGGGCGGTGGTGAAGACCTCGTGCCCCGCTGCCTCAAGCAGCGAAATCGTGGCCTGGCCAATGCCGCTGGCGGCGGCGATCACTAAAAAACGGGCCATGAATTTCCTCCTGGCTGGAGAAGTTGAATTCGAACTCGAACAGCGGACGCACCGCTGACGGCTCGATCCGTTCGGACGGAGGGACAACCGAGGTGGCGTTGGCCGTTCAAGCGAACCGGGCGATGAAGGTCTCGATTTCCTCTTCCAGTTCGGCGCACGCCCGCAGGCCGCGAATCCAGCGCTCGGGAATCGCCCCGTCGCCCAGCGCCGCGCCCAGAATCGCCCCCAGCACCGCGCCGCGATGGCAGTTATCGCCGCCAGCGTTGGTGTTGGCGATCAGCGCGGCCTCGAAGTCGTCGGTATAGCGCGCCGCCAGGTACAGAGCGGCCGGCAACGACTGATCGATGTAACAAGCGGGACTCAGCAACCGGCCGATCACGTCTAGATCGGATTGGCGGTTGCGCCGGATTCGTTCGATCACCGTTGCGGCGGGAAATCCCAACCGTTCGGCGAGGGTGCAGGCCAGTGGCCCGAGCCGGGACGCGGGGTCCTGGAGCAGGCGGACCAGCAGTTCGCCCAGCGCCCGCGCGTAGCGTTCCAGCTTTTGAGAGCGGTGGGTCAATCGCAACTGAGTCAACAGCGCCGCGTCTACCGCCGCTCGGTCGCCCGCCTGCAAGGTGGCGAAAATCACCGGCGGTAGCGATACCAGCCCGCCGATGGAAGCGGTGTCGTGGCCTTCCGCGCCAGCGCAACGCTCCGGTGGCAGGCCATGGGCGTAATGGGCGAAGAAATCGCGGTGGTAGGACTCGGCGTAAGTGTCGTTGTGGCGGTCTGGCGTGGTCATGAAGGCCACGTAATCGCGCAGGAAATCGGCCGGATCATAGCGCCCGGCCGCGTTTATGGCCCGGATTAGCACCCGGACGCACAACAGGTTCAGCGTGTTGTCGCCGGCCCGCATTCCCCGGTGGTAGTGGGTGTTAGGCTGACCCCAATACGGCTTTTTGCCCTTTAGGATCACCCCGCCGACCACTTCGCCTTCCTGGGAGCCGCGCCCGGCCCGGCCGGTGCTGGCCAGGGACATGATGGAACTGGGATGGAAATCTTTCGGTGCCTGGTAGTCGCGGATCGTGCCGAAATCCCGTTGCAGGGCGGCCAGGTCGTAGTACCAGTGAACCGGCATCGCCAGTGCGTCGCCGACGAACATCCCCCACAGGGCGCCCCGGAGCCGGTCTGCGGGAGTCAGGGTTGGCATGGTGTTACCTCGCGGTCGTCGCTGCGGCATTCGACGTTGCGGCAAACCGGGCGCGGAGGGTTTCCACCCGCTCGCGGTTGACGCCGAAATCGGAATACCCGGTACGCGAGGCCGAACGCACCTGGATAGTCCCCGGTGGGCTGAAATAAAATTCCACGTCGTCCACGAAGCCGAAGACCGCCGACCGGAATTCGACGTGGACGTAATCGTCGGTGGACTGGACGATACGCGCCCGGTCCATGCCGTTCAGCACGTCCAGCAGCCGGGCGCGCGCCTGGGCGGCGTCACCGTCGTAACGTAGCGGCTCCACGCGCTGCTCGGCCGCCGCCTCGGAGGAGACGCAATTCGGCGAACCGGGACACGGCGCCAGCCGGCCTTCGGTCACCCCCAGGCTCGTGGGCGGTCGCCCGCCCGAACAGCCGGCCGTCAAGGCCAGCACCACGACCCAGGCGAGCCTGCTCGCCCGTTGTTTTTTCCACATTCCTGGTTCCTCCCCGTTTCGTGGGCATCCCGGATGGCGGAGGGTTGATGCCGGTCCCGCGGCACCGGCTGTGCGCTCACCCGTTGCGAACCCGCCGCCATAACAGAGCATGTCGATCACTTGGAACAAGGTGCGCAACTGGTAGTGGTGCAGGCCAGCCGGCCCGTCTAACATCCAGAAGGCCGGCCACTGGAGGTTGCGGAAGGAACGCCACCCCCAACCAGCTTCCGACCGATGCTAACTGGCCTCAGCCGAGCAAGCTGCGCAACATCCAGGCGGTCTTCTCGTGAACCTGCATCCGCTGGGTCAGCAGATCGGCGGTCGGCTGGTCGCTGGCCTTCTCGACCGTCGGGAAGATCGAACGGGCGGTACGCACCACCGCTTCCTGATCCTTGACCAGTTGCCGGATCATTTCTTCGGCCGCCGGCACGCTGGTTTCCTCCTGGATGCAGGTCAGCCTGGCGAACTGACTATAGCTGCCGGGCGCCGGCAGGCCCAACGCGCGGATGCGTTCGGCGATCAGATCCACCGCCAGCGCCAGTTCGGTGTACTGGGTCTCGAACATGAGGTGCAAGGTGTTGAACAAGGGTCCGGTGACGTTCCAGTGAAAGTTGTGGGTCTTCAAATACAGGGTGTAGGTGTCGGCGAGCAACCGGGATAATCCTTCGCCGATTTCCTGACGCAGCTCCTCGCTGATGCCGATATCGATCTGCATGTTCATGGCAGTTCTCCTGCAACTCCGTGGTAGGGCTGGATTACATGGCCGCAAGGATAAAGACGGACTTTTTATTGTTCAAATTAATTAAAATAAATTATTAGATAGTCATTAGCTATGATGACGCCAATTTAAACCTTTCCGACAAGGAATGCACTCAAAGCCAGACCTACGCTCCCTCTTCGTCCACCGGAAACCTCACGCACGTCCGAGCGTCCAGCCCCAGCATCCACCGAACGCGGACTCGCCACAGAGTTTCACGATAACCACCGTAGTGCGAGAAGTTGGGCGGGCTGCATCCTGACCGGAGTCGTTGCCGGTTCTCAACCGGGAGATTTGCGAACCCCATAAAACCAGGGCTGTTCCCGCTATTCCCATGGCTAGCTTGGCTCTTGGCGTCGGCAGCACCGCCTGCTCATGGCGCGACGACGGTCTCGACCGCGCACGCCATGGTGACCTTGCTGAGCGAACAGCCCCAAGCCACACCGGGGCAGACTCTGTGGCTCGGCCTGCGCTTCGAACCAATGCCGTCGCGCCGGCCAGATCATATTCGCGCGGCCGGGCGCGGTCAGTGGCGAGCATGGGGGATCTCCCCGGGTGACATCAGTCGGTCATGCGGTATTATGGGGCTTGCATCACTTTCAATCACACCCAGCCCATCCATAGAGGTTGACTTTTGAACGAACGCAACGAACACCACCTTAAGGCTCGGTTCCCCCGCCAGTGTGAGGCCAGTTTCTCGCGCGTCGTGTTGATTGGCGTCCTGGCATTGTCCGCCGGTATCCCGCCCGATGCAGGTGCGAGCGGCAAGCAGGTGGGCAAGGCATCCTGGTACGGACCGGGACTTCACGGCAAGAAGACCGCAAGCGGCGAACCCTTTAACCAGCACCGGCTCACGGCCGCCCATCCGCGGTTGCCCCTCGGGACTCGGGCCAGGGTGACCAATCTCGGGAACGGCAAGGTGGTCGAGGTAACGATCAACGACCGTGGACCGCACGGGGGTGGGCGAATCATCGATCTCTCCCGCGCCGCCGCGAGACAACTGGCGATGGGCGGAACCGCCCGCGTCAGCATTGAGGCACTGCCGTAGAAGGGATTCCACCCGCCAATAGCGTCGGTCGCCCTCTCCAGACTCTGAACGGGGTCTGTCTACCCCGCCACTGGCAGGTCTTCCCAGCGAGTGGGCCGATCGGGAGAGTGTCTTCGCCCTGCCGGAGATCGTCCGTGAACGGGCTTTGGCGGTGTTTAAATCGATGGAGGAGAAGCGATGAGATTTGGAACGGGATTGGGCGCGGCGCTGCTGGCGATTTCGACCGTGGCGAGCGCGGCGGATGGGGACATGTTGATCGGCCGGTTTTCCGCCGGGGATTTGAAGGATTGGCAGACGAAATCTTTTCAGGGCGAAACCCGGTACAGCCTGGTGGAACAGGGTGGCCAGCGGGCGCTGTTCGCCGACAGCCGGAGCGCGGCCTCGGGCCTGTACCGGGAAATCCAGGTGGATTTGAACCGCACCCCCTGGCTCAACTGGTCTTGGCGAGTGGATCGGGTGTTGAACGATTTGGACGAACGGACCAAGGCCGGCGACGACTATCCGGCGCGGGTCTACGTGGTGGTGTCGGGCGGCGCGGCATTTTGGAAGACCCGCTCGCTGGTCTATGTCTGGTCCAGCAAGCAGCCGGTAGGCGCGACCTGGCACAACGCTTTTACCAGCAACGCCCGGGTGATGGCGCTGCGTTCAGGAACGAAAGACGCCGGTGGCTGGATCAGCGAGAAGCGCGACATCCGCACCGATTTCCGGCGGTTGTTCGGCGAGGACATCAGCCAAATCGATGCCGTGGCCCTGATGACTGACACCGACAACAGCGGTCAGAGCGCAACGGCTTGGTATGGCGACATTTATTTCACGGTACGGTGAGAAGTGGAGCGCTCATTTAGAAACGGCTGCAGCAACAGGTCCAATAGCCCGGTCGCCCGCCGGTCGCGGAAGGACTCCAACCCGATGGTCATGCCGGCGTGGCCGTCGCGGGGCTGGGCGCGGTAGGTGTCGAACAGCCGGTCCCACCACGGCAGGTTAAAGCCGAAGTTGCTGTCGGTTTCCTCGGGCCGAATCGAATGGTGAACCCGATGCATGTCGGGCGTTACCACCACCCAGCGCAATATCCGGTCCAGTCCCAGCGGCAGTCCCACGTTGCCATGATTAAACATGGCGGTGGCGTTCAGGATCACCTCGAACAGCATCACCGCCACCGGCGGCGCACCCAATAGCACGACCACCGTCAGTTTGATCAGCATGGACAGCGCGATTTCCAGCGGGTGAAAGCGCAGGGCGGTGGTGACATCGAAATCCAGGTCGCTATGATGCATTCGGTGTAGCCGCCACAGCAGCGATATTTTGTGAAACACCACATGCTGGGTGTAGATCGCCAGGTCCAGCAACAACAGGGAGGCGACGAAGGCTAATCCAAACGGTACGTCCAGCCCATGAAACAAGCCCCATCTCCGTGCCTCCGCCAGCCCCGCCACCCCGACCGCCAGCACCGGAAACACCAGGCGCACCACCAAGCTGTCCACCACGATGATGCCGAAATTGGCTGGCCAGCGTCGGGTGCGAGGCAGGCTCAGGGGCCGGCGCGGCTGGCGCCATTCCCACAGCATCATCGCCAGCAGCACGACGAAGAAACAACCCAGGCGGATGGTGGATTCGTAATGCAATAGTTTAATCATAGACTTCCGGGCGCGCGGCTCGAACCGCCTCAGCCGTGAAAAGCTTCGGGCGAGGCCAGGTAGGCCAGTTCCTCGGCGGTGCTGGCTCGCCCCAGAATGGCGTTGCGATGCGGGAAGCGGCCAAACCGCTGGATCAGCGCATGGTGGTGACGGGCGAAGCGCAGGCTGTCTTTCAGGCCGGGTTGCTGGTACAGCCGCACCGAGCGCTCCTGGTCGGCCAGCGCTTCGCCGTGCATGAACGGCAGATACAGAAACAGGCGCTGCTCGGGCGGTAGCGCCTGATCGAAGCCGCTGGCGATGGCGCAATCGGCCACGACCCGCGCGGCGGCTTCGGTGGCGAAGCTCTCGGGCTGGCCCCGGAACAGATTCAGCGGGAATTGATCCAGGACGATGACCAGCGCCAGCACTCCATCGGCTGTGGTTTTCCAGGCTGTCAACCGGCCAGCCGCCGCCGCCCGGTAGGTGGCCAGAAACCGCGCCCGCAGCGCGTCATCGAAGTCCGGCGTGGCCGCGAACCACAACGGCCGGACGGTCTCCGCAAACCAGAACGCCACGATGTCGGCGGGGCTGGCAACGACGGTGGATTGCCTCATCGATCACTCCTCCCGGGGGTCCAAGCATACCCATTCTACCCACCTCAACGCTCCCGGACGAGATAACCGTGGCCACCGGTCCGGTTTTACGAGACCTCGGGCGGTGGTTCGCCGCCGCCCAAGTGTGCGCGCAGGCTGTCGACCAGTTCCCGCGCCGCCGGACCGGCGCCGGCCTCGTCCGCCACCACCAGGTACAACGCGCGGCGAAAGGTGGCACCACGAGCCAGAAGAAGGGGGAGCAAACCTCCGGTGTCCAGCGAATCCTGAATCCGGTGACGCGGGAGCCAGCCGAACGCCAGACCGGCGCCGACCAGCGCCACCGCCGTTTCCGGGTGGCCGACCGTCCAGCGCCGGGCGGAACCCAGCCAGCCCTCATCGCGCGGCTGGTGGGTGCCTGAATCACGCACCACCACTTGGGTGAAGCTCGCCAGATCGGTGGCGGTCAGCGCCGCGCGCTGCTGATGCAAGGGATGGCCGGGCGCAGCCACCGCCACGAACTCGGCCTCGGCGATCCCATCGCCGAGAAAGCCCGGCGGCACCCGGGCCACCAAGGCCAGATCAACCTCGCCGCGCACCAGAGTCTCCTCCGCGCCCGACAGAATTTCCTCATGCAGGTGCAGGCGGGTCGCCGGACAGCGCGTCGCGAATGCCGCCAGCGCGTCCAGCAGCGGTCCGGTCGGGCACAACCCGTCCACCGCCAGCCTGACCTCGGCTTCCCAGCCTTGCTGGAGCGTGCGGGCGCGCCGCTCCAGGCGAAAGGTGGCGTCCAGCAGCGGCCGGGCATCGTGCAACAGCGCCTCGCCGGCCTGGGTCAACACCATGCGGCGGCCTTCGGGGACCAACAGGACGACCCCCAACTGGGCCTGCAAGCGCGCCACCGCGTAACTGACAGTGGATTGACTGCGATGCAGGGCGGCGGCGGCCTGGGCGAACCCGCCGCACTCCACGATTGCCTGCAAGACCTGCCATTGTTCCAGCGTGGTGCGGGGAAAGGCCATCACTCTTATCGAAAAAATAGATGAACAAGTACTAAATTTTGCGCTTTTTTATCGGTTTTACCAACTCGATAATAGCCTCCAGACCGATTTCGCCCGCTGGGCGGATCGAACCCCGTTTAAGATGGAGGCTATTGAGATGAACGCGATATCCGAACCCACTGTTCGCAGCCGCGAGGTCGAGCGGCAAGTGACCGGCCAGTCGGTGTCCGACGGCGCTGGCGTCAAGCTGCTGCGGGTGCTGACCGCCGACTTGCAGCGGCGGCTGGACCCCTTCCTGATGCTGGACGAGTTTCGCTCGGACGATCCGGACGATTACCTGGCCGGCTTTCCAGATCACCCGCACCGGGGCTTCGAAACCGTCACTTACATGCTGGCCGGGCGAATGCGCCACCGCGACAACGCCGGCCACGAAGGGCTGCTGACCGCCGGCGGGGTGCAGTGGATGACCGCCGGCCGCGGCATCGTTCATTCCGAGCTGCCCGAACAGGAGAACGGCCTGATGCACGGCTTTCAGCTCTGGGTCAACCTGCCGGCGCGGGACAAGCTGACGGCGCCGGCTTACCGGGATCTCCCAGCAGCGGCGATTCCAGGCTACACCGCTGCCAGCGGGGCGACGGTCAAGGTGATCGCCGGGGAGAGCGAGGGCGTGGCTGGGGCCATCCAACGGCCAGCGACCGAACCAGTGTATCTAGACCTCAAGCTGCCGGCGGGCGCGACCCACGCGGCGGCGATTCCAATTGATCACAACGCCTTCGTCTACGTCTACCACGGTCGGGCGGAAGTGGGATCGCGCGGCGAGCCGGTCGAAGCGCGGCGGCTGGCGGTGCTGTCCAACGCGCCGGAGAGCGAGGGCGTGTTGCTGCACAGTGCGGGCGGCGCGCGCCTGCTGCTGATCGCCGGCCGGCCGCTGCACGAGCCGATCGCGCAATGGGGGCCGTTCGTGATGAACCGGCGCGAGGAGATCGAACAGGCCTTGGCCGATTATCGCGCCGGGCAGTTTTGAACGTAACACCCCTATTTGCCGATATGAGTGATTGCTATTAGCGTGAATGCCCATGAGTTCCGACAGCGCAACCGCCCGCATGAACGCGGGAGCGGGTTGAAACGTCGGTGGTCAGTCAGGCCGCCGCCCGCAGCAGGTTGACGACCTCGATCGGCGCCCCCCGGTCGCGGGCAAACCCGACGAGGTCGCGCTGCCCGGGATCGAGCAGCCGCTCGGCGGCGAACTGCTGGAACGCCGCGCGCGCCAGTGGGCTGACCGGCCCCATTTCCAGAAACGTCTTGGCCCAGACCGGGTTAGCCCGCGCGAACGCCTGGTCGAAGTCCTCCCGCTCTTGAGCGGTCATCGCCGCCAGTCGTGCTTCCACCTGGGCCGCCTGGTGCTGCCGGAAGGTCCTGGACAGCTCGACCGCCTCGCTTTGCAGCTTCTCCCGCGCCTGCTTCTGCGCCTGGGCGATGGCCGTGGCGTTCCGCCGCCGTCGCTCGGCGTTGCGTTCCTCGGCGGTTTTCTTGCCGTAACCCTCCCGAAAGCAGCGCGCCAGGTACGCGCCGACATGGCGAATCTCATCCGGCTTGCCCCGGCGCTGCTCGATCTCGGCCAGCACGTAATCTCGAATCTCGATAGCTCCCTCCAGCCCGTGGGTCTCCAGCGTGTGCAGCGCGTCGGCTTCGGCGATGCCGTCCTGTTGCAGCAGCCGGGCGAACGCCTGTTCCTCGGCGGACAGCAACGGCGGACTCTCGATCACCTCGGCCAGCGGAATTTGCTGGTAATACTTGAGCAGCTCGCGCAGCGGTCCCTCCAGGCTCGGCGGTTGCCAGGGCTGCTTGGCGAGGTTAAACGCCAGCCCACCGATGGACTTGCCGACGCGGTAGGTCTCGTACTCGACCCGAAAGTCGGTGGCGCCGTTGATGTTATCGAGGCTGGGCTTCAGGATCCGAGTCTTGAAATCCTTGAAGATTTCGTAACAGCCCTCGCCGATCCCCAGGTACGACTTCAGCGTCGACAGTGGAATGCGTAACGAATGCTGGCCGCGCGAATAGCTGTCCGCGATCAACTCATAGAGCGGGTAGGCATACTGCGACCGGGACAGCAGCACCATCATCACCAGCTTGAGCTTGGCGAATACCTTGGGATCCTTGATCACCGGCTCCAGATCGGGATGCAGCTTGAAGCCGATGTACTGGCCAGTCTCGGTCGGCTCCAGCAAGCTGACAATCAACCGGCATATTCCCCCCTTGAAGGTGCGGTCGGTCCCCAGCACGTTCCACTGGATCGAGTTGTTGTAGATACCCAGGAACGCCTCGTAGAGGCGCTGATAGTTTTTGCTGTCGTCCCAGCCCAGGAACTCCCGAATGAAGTTCTTCTTGATGTAGTAAAAGCCCTGATGGTCCTTTTCAGCCATCTGGCAATGGAAGATGATGAGGGTCATCACCTTCTGCTCCACTACCGACAGCGACCGCTCGAAGTGAATCAGCGCCGTGGGCTTGCGCATGTGGTTGTCAAGCATCTGTGGAATCCTGGTCATCGTTGCCTCCGTCGGTTGCGAACCCCCCGCGTTGTCCCCCCTTTGGCGGGTAAAAGTACCCGCGTTGTCCCCCCTTTGGCGGGTAAAAGTACCCGCGTTGTCCCCCCTTTGGCGGGTAAAAGTACCCGCGTTGTCCCCCCTTTGGTACCCGCGTTGTCCCCCCTTTGGTACCCGCGTTGTCCCCCCAAAGTACCCGCGTTGTCCCCCCCAAAATGACGCTAGTTATTGAATTTAATGAATTTCTTCTTTCATTAACTTTTTTAAAACTACTAAGAAAGACAACAACATAAAGCGCTGCTGTTTTTATTGTTTAAAAACAACAAACCAGATACTCATTTTGACGAATTCACCCTGTTTCGACTCCACTCATCAACGTCCCACAACCTGGCTTCGTCAAACCGAAGAATCTCGCTCATCAGGACGGGCTTTGGCGGAGTCTGCCATGCCGCGAGTTAACTTATTGGGAAGTTACAAACAACCGATCCAGCAAATCGACATCATCAAAGTGCCGCCGACCCACGAACGCAATGGCATGACGGCCGCGCTCGCGCATGGCGCCGGGCGAGGGTACGCCCGTCGGCCACAGCAGCCAGCGCTCGGCTCGCTCGCTGCCCGCCACCCGCCCGTCCGGCCCGAACAGCCCGCGCGGTGGGCCATTCTCTACCGGTACGGTATATAGCGCCGCATACTCTCGTTCCTCCAGCGCCGTCGTTGCGCCCGGACGATCCGCGTATACCCGTTGCAACCCGTGGCTGCCGGAGGCCAGTCGGACCACGACGCGCTCGCCTTTCCCCGCCGCTGGGGCCGGTTGCGGAACCAGCGGTGGCTCGGCCCATTGCACCGTTTCCGGCCGTAACCGCAGAGCTGGACCGGGAAAGATCTGGTGATAGCAGCCACAGGCGTGAATGCTGTCGTACAGTAGCGGCTGACCTGCCCGATCCAGCGTCACCCGCCACAACACCCCATCCAGCGGCCCACCAAGCAGGTCGAACAGGCTGATTTTTGGTCGGGCGGCAAACCAGATCAAGAAATTCAATTGTAGCAGCGGCTCGCCCCGCCAGCGGGCGTAAGAAAGATAGCGATAAACCGCCGGCCTGGTGGGATCGACCGTTGGGATTCCTTCCGCCCGCCAGTACGGCACGCCGGGCCGGTCATCTTCCGTGGCGACATCCAGCTCCCAGACGGGGGCATGGACCGCGAACAAAGCTTCAGCTTGGGTCGGGGTCGGTGCGGGAATATCGAGCGCATCGCGGTGAACCGTTGTGAAATCGGCAACTGCCGGCACGGCGGCCGGCCCGTAGCGGTGCCACGCACCCCGCACCGGCGGATTCGCCAGCGGTTGGGCAAACCGCGCGCGGGTTTCCTCCTGATAGCGATAGATACCGAAATCCACCGGCAACATCGTCAGCGGATAGAGTCCCAGCACCTGACTGGCGGTATCGTAATCGTCCGGCACTTTGGCGCGGTCTCGAATCAGCGCCAACCGCTCGGGATCGGTCAAATCCACGGTTCGCAACACGTCGGCGCAGCTTGCCAGCGCGGCGGGAATCCCGACGGCGGGCGCGTGGCGGCGATGCAACGCCATCCTGACCGGGTCCGGCAGCGAAGCCCACTCCACCCGCCGGGCTTCCCGGTCCAGCGCGTTCAGCCGCGTCAGCCAGACGGCGGTTTCAGCCGGATTCAAGCGTTGCTCGCGGTAGCCGGCCAGGAATCGGTCCACCCGCAAGTACGGGAAGCCAGCGACGCGCACGGGCGCGGACGGCGACGTGCCGTGTTCGGCCACCGCCACGTCCAATTCGTCGTGTAATTCCAGACAGCGGGCCGCGGCCAAATCATCGGGCGGTCGGAGCGGACTCGGGGCGCAGCCGGCGAGCAGGGCCAGCAGTCCCGCCCTGATTCCGCGTGCTGAAATCGACCAACTCACTGCTCGGCCCGAATCTGGACGGCGGCGCCTTCTTGCAAGGCGTTGTCGGGATGAGTGACGACCCGTTCGCCCACCGTCAGGCCGGACCGAATCTCCACGTTTAACCCCCCCCGCTGCCCGATCGCCACGGCGCGACGGCGGGCTTGGCCGTTCTCGATCACAAACACAGTCCAGCCCTCGCCCTGGCGGAACAGCGCGCTGGCGGGAATTTGCAGAACCCGCTCGCCCTGCCAGACGATGAAGCTTGCCTCCACCCGATAACCCTCGCCCAGGCGCGACCATGCCTCGATCGGCGAGCGCAGGTCGGCGACGACCCAGACTCGCTGCTCCTCCACGCCCAGCGCCGACAGCTTGGTGAAACCCACCGGCTCCACGCTTCGGGTCACTCCCTCCAGCGGTTGCTCGCCCCCCCAGCGTTCCAACATCACCCGCGTGCCCGGTCGGATGCGCACCGCGTCGGCGGACAGCACGTCCACCGCCACTTCCAGGGCATGGGGATCGCCGACTTCCAGCAATGGCGTCCCCGCCTCCACCACCCCCTCGCTCTGGCGCGGGCGGCCGAGTACCTGGCCGTCCACCGGCGCGCGGACGGCGACGGTTTCCCGCGCGGTGTCGCCCGGTTGCGCCGCCGAAGGGCGCAGCGCGGTTTTGGCCGCCTCCACCTCATGCCGCGCTACCTCCACGGCGAACTGGGCGGATCGCAGTTGGGCCTCGGTCTGGCGGGCGCGGGATTCGGCGCGGTCGCGCTCGGCTTCGGTAACCACGCACCGCTGTTTGCAAAGCGCCGCGATGCGCTCGAATTCCAGCTTGGCGTAGTCGGCCTCCGCTCGCGCGGCGGTCGCGGTTTCCCGGGCGGCTTGCAGCGACGCTTCGCTGGCGGCCACCCGCGCCTCGGCCTGGGCGCGGCGGCGCGGATCGAGCACTTCCGAGGGCAGGGGGTCGATCATCGCCAGCGGCTGGTCCCGCCGGACGCCGTCGCCCACTTCCGCTTCGATGCGGCGCAGATAACCGGTCACCGGCGCCGAGAGGACGTAGCGGTCGATGAGCCGGGTTTTGCCTTCTGCTTCGATGGTTACCCGCAACGGCTGGCGGGTGACGGTCGCCGCTTCCACCCACAACGGTTGGGGCCAGAAACCGTAGCCCAGCGCGGCCACGATCGCCACCGTCAGCAAGATCAATCCGAAACGTCGGCGCACGATCATGATTCAGTCCCGGGTCTTGAGCACGGCGATCAGGTCCAGTCGATCCAGCTTGCGCCGCACCAGCCATCCCGACAGGAGCGCCGAGACCAGCACCACCGTCGCCGCGAAGGCGTAGGTGGAAGGGTGGATGACGAGCGGAATGCGGTAGAGTTCCGACCGGGCGCCATCCACGAACAGGGTGCAAATGCCCCGACCGACGCCGAAGCCGAGCGGGATGGCCACCAGCGTCAACAGGCCCAGCTCGCCCAGCAGAATGTAGCTGATTTCCGCCCGGGTGAATCCCAGCACCCGCAGGCTGGCCAGTTCCCGGCCACGCTCAGTCAGGGCGATGCGGGCGCTGTTGTAGATCACCCCGAAGGCGATGACGACCGCGAACACGGTGGCGATGAAGGTGAAAAACAGCATGGTCTGTTCCATGGTCCGGTGAAAGTTGCGGATTTCCTGCTCGCGGATGGCGGTGCCGGCGATCCGGGGAATGTCGCCTAGGCGGCGGTAAAGCTCCGGCCGGTCGCGGTCATCGACCGCCAGATAGGCGCCGGAGAGAGCGGGTCCTTCCCGTAACAGCCGGTTGAGGCCGGCGAGGTCCATGTAGCCGGCCACGCCGAGATATTCCTTGATCAGACCCACCACCGGCACTTCCCGCACCGGGCGGTTGCCTTCCAGGACTTCGACGATCAGCCGATCGCCGGCCCGAACGCCCAGCAATTCGCCCAGGTAATCGGTCAGCAACACGCCGTCCGACGGCAGCGCGATCCGCCGAAGATCGGCGTCCAGCAGGCGCTGCAAATCGCCGCCGGGGGGAACGCCCTTGAGCGTGGCGCGACGGGAATGTTGCTGGAAGCGCAACCGCACGGGAACGGCGCGATAAATCTCGACCCGCTCCACGCCCGGCAGGCTTTGCAGGGAGGCGATGGCTCGCCAGGAAGCAGGCTCCACGAAGGTGACGGCGAGGTCTTCCCGCTGCGAGAGCTTGTAATGAACATCCACCATGTGAGTGATCGTGGCTTCCTGAAACCGACCCGCCATGGTGATGCCGCAGGCCAGCGCGATACCCAGCACGACGAACAGGGATTTCAGCGGTCGACGCTCGATGTGGCGCAGGATCATCCGGTTGGGTTGCGACAGCAGCCGTTGCAGGCCGAGCCGCTCCACCACGGTAGCGCGGTAGCGGGCGGGCGGTTCGGGCCGCATCGCCTCGGCGGGACGCAGGGCGAACGCGGCTCGCAAGGCGAAAGCGGTTCCGGCCACCGCGCCGCCGAGATTGAGCAGCGTCGCGCCGAGCACGAGTTGGAAGGTCAACCGGTAGTCCAGAAACGGAAAGCGGAAAAACGTCGTGTACAGTTCGGCCAGGCGCCGACCCAGCCAAGCGCCGCCGCCAACTCCGACGACTACCCCGACCAGGACGATGATCAGCACCAGCTTCAAATAATGCAGGGCAATCGCGCCATTGCCGTAACCGAACGCCTTGAGCGTGCCAATCTGCTCGCGCTGCATGCCGATGAGCCGATTCGTCACCACGTTCAACAAAAACACCGCCACGCCCAGGAATAGGACTGGAAACAGCGTCGCCGACAGGGTGATGTTGCGGAATTCCTCGGACAGAAAGCGGTGCGACGATTGATCCTCCCGGTCGTGCGCGCCCAGTCCGCCGTAAGGGGTCAACAGCCGGTCGAGTTCGTCGATCACGTCCGGCGCGGCGCGGGCGTCGGTCAGGCCCAGGACCACGTCGTTGAACGCCCCTTCCATGCCGTAGGCGATGCCCAGCGCCCGGCGTCCCATCCACAGCACGCCGTAGCGTTGATAGTCGGGGAACATCGAGCCGGGGCGCAACTGGTGGATGTACTCCGGCGACAGCGCGGTGCCGACGATGGTCAGCGTCTGGCGGCGGCCGTTGATGACGACCCGCAGTTTGGCGCCCGGTTCCAGCCGGTGGGCCTCGGCGAACGCCTCGCTGACGATGGCCTCGTCGTCGCGGTCGGTCGCCGGCGGGCGCCCCTGCCGCAGGTAAAGGCGGTTCAACCGGGATTCGCGGTTGTCGGGTATGGAGATCAAGCGACCGGTGATCGGCTCCGCGAACCCGGCCACGTCCAGATGAACGTCGGCGACCACGCGGGTTTCGACCTCGGCGACGCCGGGCAGGGCCGCGATGCGTTCCCGCAGCGATTCCGGCGCGCGCTTCAAGGCCGCGAACACGTCGGCGAAACGGTATTCCTGGTAGTAGCGGGCGCGGGTTTGGCTCAGCGCATCCAGGGTGGCCCCGAACATGACGTGAATGGCGACGCCGCACACGATCACCAGCGCGATGGCGGCGGCCTGGCCCTTCATGTGCCAGAGTTCGCGCCAGAGTTTGCGATCCAGGGCTTTCATGGCGTTGCCGGCCTACCAGACGATTTCCTCCGGCGCCTGCCGCCGGGCGTTGTGGTCGATGTGGGCGATCAGGCCGTTGCTGAGGTGGATGACCCGGTCGGCCATCGCGGCGATGGCGGCGTTGTGGGTGATGACGACGGTGGTGGTGCCCAGTTCCCGGTTGACGCGGTCGATCACCGCCAGCACCCGGACGCCGGTTTGCACGTCGAGCGCGCCGGTGGGTTCGTCGCACAGCAGCACTTCGGGTCGTTTGGCGACCGCGCGGGCGATGGCGACCCGCTGCTGCTCGCCGCCGGAGAGTTGCGCGGGGAAATGGTCCAGGCGGTCGGCCAACCCGACCAGGGTCAGCGCTTCCTCGGGCGCCAGCGGGTTGCGGGCGATTTCGGTGACCAGGGCGACGTTCTCGCGCGCCGTCAGGCTGGGGATGAGGTTGTAGAACTGGAACACGAAGCCGACGTGCTCGCGCCGGTAGCGGGTGAGTTCGGCCTCGTCGTCAACGCCGAGATCACGTCCGCCGTACTGGATCGCGCCGCTACTGGGCGAATCCAGTCCGCCCAGGATGTTCAGCAGCGTGGATTTTCCGCTGCCCGAGGGACCCAGCAGCACCACGAATTCGCCGGCCAGCAGTTCCAGATCGACGCCGCGCAACGCCTGCACCTGGACGTCGCCCATCGGGTAGATTTTGGTCAAACCCCGGGCGAGAAAGACCCGATCGCGAAGCGCGGTCATGGGCGCGAATCACTCTTCAAAGCACATCGTTGCGTTACCGATTATCTTTCCATCAGGGCGCCAGTAAAATCCTTCTGTAAATTTTCCTATGATGGCAATGGCCCGTGGTACGGGCTAGATCGTCGACCGTAACTTAACAATTGATCTTACTGAATGGTGCGTGTTTTGCTCGCTCGGCCCGCAGCTCGGATAATCGTAGGGTACGCCCATCAGCAGGATCAATAGGTTGAGCGGTGAGTTTACGGTCTAGCCCACGCTCGAACCCTCGCCATCACAGGAAAATTTACGGTAGGGGTTATTTCAAGAAAACCTCCGGAGGAACCGAGATGTCGTTGCTCGAATTGATCGGCGCTTGGCGCCGTACCCGCTCATCGGGCGTGGCCTTGGCTCTCAGCCTCGGGTTGGCTTTACCGCTCGGGCTGGCTTCCGCCCGGACGGCCGTGGATGTCGCCACCCCGGACGCCACCACCACCCCGGACCTATCGGCCGCCATCGGCGTCGACTTACCGCACACCGATGGTTTTGGACTTCTGCCCAAGCCCCCTGCTTTTACCCAGGCGGAAAGCTATCGGCTCTTCGCCGCGGGCAAACAGGCTTGCGATGGCCCCTGTGTCACGCCTTTTGGTGCCGTGCTGGGTGTCGCCGATGGGGCTGAAGGCCGATCCAACTGCGTCTCGACCTGCATTCGACCGAAATATTCCTTTCTCGATCGGGCCTCGGGCGCCGTCTCGGTGCATGCGGACGACCCCAAGCAGGTCCCCCTTCAGTACATCGGCGTGACGTACCAGTGCGTGGAATACGCTCGCAAATGGTGGATGAAAAACCTCGGCATCACCTTCGGCAGCGTCGACAGCGCCCATGAGATTTTGTACCTCACCGAAGGGAAAAACCTTGAAACCCAGCAACCCTTTCCCCTGGCCCGCTCCATCAATGGCACCGCCCGGCGCCCGCCCCGGCGGGGGGATTTGGTGATCTATTATCCCGACCGGACCGATCCCGAATGGCGCCACGGCCATGCCGCCGTGGTCGTGGCGGTGGATCTGGAACAGGGTAGCGTGGCCTTGGCGGAGGAGAACTACGACAACCAGCCCTGGCACAATCCCCATGCCTTCGCGCGCCAAATCCGGCTGTTCGAGGTGGGCGGGCGGTACACGCTGCTGGACGTGCCCCCGATTAGCCACCGGAACGCCGAGGGTGGCCGCATTGCCGGTTGGCTGTACCCACTGGCGGCCCCGTAACCAGGGAGTAGGTTCATGGATGGCTATATCGGGCAGATTCGTCACCGCCTCGACTTGGAAACATCCCCATGAAGCTTGTCGTCGTTCCGCTGCTGCTCTTGGCTGCCTGTCAGGTGTTGGATGACGAGGTCTACACCCGCGCCTTCCTCATCCCGACCGGAACGCTCCTCGACCTGCACCGGGATCTCGTGATCCCACCTAGGCAGACGGGCGTGTTCATCCAGGGCACGCGCATTGGCGACCGCTACCGCTACGACGCCATCTGCCGGCTGGAAATTCGCACTGTCGATGAGGCGCCCCGGACGGTCAGGGCCGACCGCTTCACCGTCGAACGAGTCGACCGCGAATGGGATCGCTTCTCCTAGCGGGAGATCGGCCTGCGCCGCGTCCGCCTCGACGACGACGGTCCCGCGCTGTTGCAATTTTCGACGTGATTCCACCAGTACAGCGAATCCAACAACTGCATGAAGAACACCGAAAAGGCGCTCAACCCCGCGTCCACCAGCGTGTAGCGCATGTTCCTCCCCCGGCGTAGATCGGTAAACTGCTTGAAGGCGTGGCGGATATGCCTCGTAATGTGATCTAATGTCATTCTAGAATGACTAAATATTATGCTTGTCAAGGTACTTATGGTCAAAAGGATCCAGCTACTCATAATGGGCCATCGCCAAAATGAGAATTGCTGTTGGACAAGGCTACCTCTTGCTTTCAGCCGCCAGCGGCCATATTATTACTAAAATAAAGTCCTAGGGTTAATGAGTTTTGAACAGCTTCATTCTACCTACGTCCCGGCAACTGGACAGGAGAATTCACCATAAACCTTATATACTGGACAAAATCCATAACTCAATAGGATTGCTATAGTCTTCCAAATTTAGATCAGCACATCAACTCAATGCTTAAGATTTTTGTTAAAGAATTGATGAGCGAAATATCGAGACTGTGTACACTGATTCCAAATACGTTCGCGAGGATAACATGACCCGATCCAGATCGTGGCTATTTGTAATGGCGGGGATTTGTAGCACTCTGGCCAGCATTGTTCAAGCCGGCGACGATCTACCCGCCGGTGATCCATCTGCCGGTAGGGACAAATTCGCGACCTGTACCGGCTGCCACGCCATTCCCGGCTATACCAATGCTTATCCCAATTATCATGTGCCCCGGCTAGGTGGTCAGCATCCAGATTACGTCGTCGCCGCGATCAATGCCTACCAAGCCGGCGACCGTTCGCATCCGACCATGCAAGCCAATACTTTTTCACTCAGCGAGCAGGACATTCGAGACATTGCTGCCTATGTCGCCGGGTTTAAGTCCACCGCACCAGCCCAGCCGGCTCAGGGCGACGCCGCCGCTGGCAAATCCAAGAGCGCTGCATGCACGGCTTGCCACGGGCCAGACGGCAACGGTAGCATCCCCATGTATCCGCGGCTGGCTGGCCAGCACGAAGACTACCTGCGAAAGGCCCTACAGGACTACCAAACCGGGGCGCGCAAGAACCCTATCATGAAAGGCATAGTCGCCACCCTATCAGAGCAGGACAAGGCCAATTTGTCCGCTTATTTTGCCAGTCAAATTAATGGGTTATCGATTGTGCGATAACCATGGCTTTACGTTTTCACCTAACACACCGGCCACCCGCGTGGCCGACCGGCAAGGGTTGGTTGTGTGTCCTGCAAGCCATCCACGAACAATCCCGTCGCATCGACGGACTAGTTGGCCCAGACGAGCCGGCAGCGGACGACATGTTTTGTTGATCAATTGCACCGGATTTTCGGCAAAAAACACTTGGGGACACCGGGAGTCTTCGGGCTCGGCATACCAATCCAAGACGTCTTCTACAGGCTAAGCATAAGCGAGACTGACGCTAGTGGGCCGCCGCAGAGGTTTTGGTAGGCAAATTTCCAAAAAACCATTTATTTATCAAACACAATGATACGAAAATGCCTGTCAAAATCACTGCGTCAGCCCACTAGGAATGCACCATAGTCTTTGCGCTGTCAGGGCTTGAGGTCGTTTTTTGAGGGTGCGACGAACCGTATCGTGGAAAATCGTCTCGACTTGCTGGAGTTCGATCAAGCGATCCGCCAGCAGTTGCATCGTCCACCGGTGGCGACCAGCGAGCAGGGTACTACAGGCCAAGGTGGACCAGAAAGGCGGCCTGTTTGCCCGTCAAGGCGGGCGGCGAGCCGGACCAAGACCGCTCACTATAACGCTGCGGTCAACCCTTGGTCGACCAGCCGCTGGCGGGTGCGACGCACGGTGGAAATTCCCAGATGGAGGATTGGCGCAATCTCTTCATCATCAGTGGTGCCCTCCGCCACCCTAGCAACACATGGGCACGCGTGACCTTGCGCACCGTCGGTTTGCCTTGGTGGATCACGTCGAGCAGGTATCCCTGCTCCTCTTCGGCCAAGTCAACCAGATAGTTGTGAGCCATGGGGATTCCTCCGGTTGACCCCACCATAGGGTACCCACAGGTACCTGTCAAAATTTTGTGCTTAGCCCAGCAGTACAATACTCGGGCATTGACAAGATTTCATCAGCAGGCTACTTTTTTTAGTTAATTAGGAACAATTTAGGAGGAACAGTATGGCTTATAGTCGCATCGCGCGTGGAGGGGGAGCCATCTTGGGAAGCGCTCTGTCAATCTGGAGCGTCAGCGCTCGTGCCGATTTCGCTGTGAATATGACGCCGGGCGTTACCGCCATCAGCCGGGAGGTCTACGACCTGCACATGCTAATCTTCTGGATTTGCGTAGCGATTGGCGTGGTGGTGTTCGGGACCATGTTTTGGTCGATCTATCATCACCGCAAGTCGCGCGACGCGGTAGCGGCCCAGTTCCACGATAGCACCTTGGTCGAGGTGCTTTGGACTGCTGTGCCAATGCTGATTTTGATCGTGATGGCGGTTCCAGCGACCAAGACCCTGATTCGTATGGCCGACGCCCGTGACGCCGAATTGACTATTAAGGTTACCGGTTACCAGTGGCGCTGGCATTATCAGTATTTGAATGAAAATATTGGCTTCTTCAGCACCTTGTCCACGCCGCAGGCGGAAATCCACAATGACGCCGCCAAGAGTGAGCACTACCTGCTGGAAGTGGATCAGCGGTTAGTGGTACCAGTCGGCAAAAAGATCCGTGTGCTAACCACCGCTTCCGACGTGATCCATTCTTGGTGGATACCGGAACTGGCCTTGAAAAAAGATGCCATTCCTGGCTTCATCAATGAGTCTTGGACGCTGATTGACAAGCCCGGTATCTATCGCGGCCAGTGCGCCGAACTCTGTGGTAAGGACCACGGCTTTATGCCGATTGTGGTCGAGGCCATGCCCGAGGCTGAATTTCAGCAATGGGTTGCAAAGATGAAGGCAAGCAAACTGAATACTCTGACCGCCAGCGGAGGTAAAACCCTATGAGTACCGCAGCCGCACCTGCATTGGATCACGGCCACGACGACCACCATGCCGGGCCGGCGCATGGCCTCAGTCGCTGGCTGCTCACTACCAATCACAAGGACATCGGTACGCTGTACCTGTTGTTCTCGCTGACGATGTTTTTCATTGGAGGAGCATTCGCGCTGGTGATCCGCGCTGAACTGTTCCAGCCAGGCTTGCAAATCGTTAACCCGCATTTCTTTAACCAGATGACCACCCTGCATGCGCTGGTGATGGTCTTCGGCGCGGTCATGCCCGCCTTTGTCGGGTTGGCCAACTGGCTGCTACCGATGATGATCGGCGCTCCGGACATGGCCCTGCCACGGATGAACAACTGGTCATTCTGGATCATGCCATTTGCTTTTACCCTGCTCCTGTCTACGCTGTTCACCTCTGGCGGCGGACCTGCTGGCGGCTGGACCCTGTATCCGCCCTTGGTGTTGCAAACCGGCGAGGCTTTCCCGTTCGTGATCCTGGCCGTTCATATGCTGGGGATTTCCTCGATCATGGGTGCGATCAACGTCATTGCCACCATTCTCAACCTGCGTGCTCCCGGCATGACCTTGATGAAAATGCCACTGTTCGTGTGGACTTGGCTGATCACGGCGTTTTTACTGATCGCGGTGATGCCGGTACTGGCTGGAGCGGTCACCATGCTGCTCACTGACAAGTATTTCGGCACCAGCTTCTTCAACGCGGGTGGCGGCGGCGATCCGGTCCTGTTTCAGCATGTCTTCTGGTTCTTCGGCCATCCTGAGGTTTACATCATGATCCTGCCGGCGTTCGGGGTCATTTCCCAGATCATCCCAACCTTCGCCCGCAAACCGCTGTTCGGTTATGTTTCGATGGTGTACGCCACGGCTTCGATTGCGTTCCTGTCGTTCATTGTCTGGGCGCATCACATGTTCACGGTGGGGATGCCACTGGCCGGCGAGTTGTTCTTCATGTACGCGACCATGCTGATTGCTGTGCCGACCGGAGTGAAGGTGTTCAACTGGGTCTCGACCATGTGGCGCGGCTCGATGACCTTCGAGACACCGATGCTGTTCGCCATCGCTTTCGTAATTCTATTTACCATTGGCGGTTTCTCCGGGCTGATGCTCGCTATTGCTCCCGCGGATTTCCAGTATCACGATACCTATTTCGTGGTGGCCCATTTCCACTATGTGCTGGTGCCTGGGTCGGTGTTCTCACTTATCGCGGCGGCTTACTACTGGCTGCCGAAGTGGACCGGTCATATGTACAATGAGCGCTTGGGTAAGATTCACTTCTGGCTATCAGTGGTCGGGGTCAATGTCCTGTTCTTCCCGCAGCACTTCCTCGGTCTGGCCGGGATGCCGCGCCGCATTCCCGATTACGCCTTACAATTCGCCGAGTTCAATATGATCTCTACAGTAGGCGCATTCCTGTTCGGCTTCTCGCAACTGCTATTCCTGTACAACGTGATCCAGACCATTCGCGGTGGGGTGAAGGCCACCGATCAAGTATGGGAAGGCGCACACGGTCTGGAATGGACGCTGCCGTCGCCACCGCCCTATCACACCTTCACGACTCCACCTGTTGTGAAGTAGGGATTGATGAAAGGAAACCGCGTGGAAACTCGGGAGGCGGTTCCAGCCGGCCTAGCCAACCGCCGACTGGTCAAACGCTTGTTACTGATTACGGTGGCGATGTTCGGCTTTGGCTTCGCGATGGTGCCAATATACGACGTACTGTGCGTGATCACCGGTTTGAACGGCAAAACCGGCGGTCGGGTGGCGACAGTTTTACCGATGGCTGTGGACGAAGTACGCACGGTAACGGTGGAGTTTGTCGCCAACCTCAACACTGGTGCGCCGTGGGAATTTGCACCCCAAGTAAGTCATATGCAAGTCCATCCTGGACAGTATTACCAGACCCATTATCTGGCTCGTAACTTGACCAGCCACACGCTGGTTGGGCAAGCCATTCCGAGTGTGGCACCGGGCTTGGCGGCCCAACATTTCCAGAAAATTGAATGCTTCTGCTTCAGCCGCCAAGTCTTCCAGCCGGAGGAGGGGCGAGAGATGCCGGTCGTCTTTCGCATTGACCCTAATCTGCCGCCAGACGTACATACGGTCACACTGTCCTACACCTTTTTTAGATTGGATGACACGGGCGGTTGAAATCACAGCCGCTGATCGTCACGAGAACGACTGCCGAGGGGGATATACAGATGGCGCATGCACACGCGCAGGGTCATAATGATCACACCACTGATCATTACTATGTGCCACACCAAAGCTACTGGCCAATCATCGCTTCCATCGGCTTATTCACCTTGATGCTGGGTGGAGCCACCGTGTTGAACGGGGGTAAAAGTACTCTGTTGGTGGTAGGTATTGCCATGATTTTGCTGATGGTGTTCGGCTGGTTTGGCACCGTAATCCGCGAGAGCCAGAGGGGTCTCTACAGCGACCAGATGGATCGCTCGTTCCGCTGGGGCATGGGCTGGTTTATCTTTTCCGAAGTAATGTTCTTTGCCGCGTTCTTTGGCGCGCTGTTCTATACCCGCCAATATTCAGTGCCTTGGCTGGGTGGTGAAACGGCACATGGCGTGTTAACCCAAAATATGCTTTGGCCCCACTACGAAGCCGCTTGGCCCACCAACGGCCCTGCCGAAATCGGCGGCTTTTTTGCTCCCATGCATGCGTGGGGGTTGCCGGCCATCAATACCCTGATCCTGCTCAGCAGTGGCGTGACCATCACTTGGGCGCACTGGGGCCTGGTCGAGGGCAAGCGTCAGCAATGGTTAAAGGGTCTGGCGGCCACGGTTGCGCTCGGCGCGCTGTTCCTGACCTGCCAGGCTATCGAATACCATGAAGCCTATCAGGAACTGAATTTGACCCTGGGAAGCGGCATCTACGGTTCTACCTTCTTCATGCTGACTGGCTTCCATGGTCTGCATGTGACGATCGGCGCAATCATTCTGGCGGTCATTCTGCTACGCGGCTTAGCTGGTCATTTCACGCCGGAGCGCCATTTTGCCTTTGAGGCGGCGGCGTGGTACTGGCATTTCGTGGACGTGGTGTGGCTGGGGCTGTTCATTTTCGTCTACTGGATGTGAAACCAGCGCACGTTCAGAGGCCGTGCGGGTTGATCAATCCGGCAGCGTAGGCCAACAGCAATAAGAGGAATAAACCAACCGACAGCGCGATGCGCACGGTGAGCGCCTGGACGGCACGGGGGCCGCGCCCCTGGTCGCGAATCATGAACACCAACCCGGAACCCAGACTGGCGAGAATAAGCAACAGAATGAGTGCAACAACGGCTTTGATCAACATGATGCGAACTCCGGTGGGAGAGGATGGTGGCTACTAGTATAACCCTCGCGGTTCAACACTGAATGCGGATCGGTGGCTGGATTTTCAGCCCGGGTTGGGCATCCACTTTCGCTTTGCTGCTGCTGCTACCACTTCTGCTGGCGTTGGGATTCTGGCAATCAGATCGGGGACGACAGAAGGCGGAACTACAAGCCGCCTTCGCCGAGCAATTCAATCAGTCGCCGGTCATGCTGACCGAAGTCAACCCTGTCGATTTCACCGGCCGCTACCGGCGTGTGGCCGTTTCTGGGCGCTATGATGGCGCGCATCAAGTGTTGCTGGACAATCAAGTGCGCGACGGCCAACCGGGCTATCACGTTTTAACACCGCTGCGGTTGGCTGGCAGCGGCGCTATTTTGATCAACCGGGGCTGGATTGCGCTGGGCGAGTCGCGCCAAGTGTTGCCGGACATTGCAGCGCCCGCGGAAACCGTGACCGTGAGTGGTTGGTTGGCGCAACCGTCCCAGCCAGGATTGCGGCTGGGTGATGCCGCGGGTAGTGATCTGCGCTGGCCACGGGTTGTGCCGTATGTGAATTACGACCGACTGACCACAATTCTGGGTTATCCGCTGCAACCAGCAGTGGTCTTGCTGGAACCGGAAGCCGCTTGGGGCTATGGGCGCGACTGGCAACCCCGCTTCGGCGGATTCGGTCCGGAACGCCACCAGGGTTATGCCGTGCAGTGGTTCGCCTTGGCGGCGGCGCTGGTGATCTTATACTTCGCAGCCAATACACGCCGGTTGTCGCGTTCAAAATGAGGGTTTTGATGAGCATCCATCCGATCTTGGTCAAAGCCGACGTGATACCTGTGATCTGGCGGCAGCGACTGATCCTGCTATTTATCTTTGCCTGCTTCGCGATTCCGCTAGCAGCGGCTTGGCTGCTGGTCGGACGCTGGCAACCCGGCAGTTCAGTGCAACACGGCGAATTACTCAATCCGGCCCGGCCGCTTCTGAATTTGCGATTTGATTCATTAGAGGGGCACCGGCTGGATGGGACGGCGTTGCGAGGCTACTGGGTACTAATTTACCTTGGTTCGGCCACCGAATGCGATGCGCACTGCCGCACCGCCCTGTACGACATGCGGCAAGTGCGATTGGCATTGGGTAAGGACGTAGCGCGGGTGAAAACGCTGTTGCTGCTGGATGGATTACCGGGCGCCAGCCTGCTTTCATGGCTGACGATTGAACACGCCGCGACAACCGTCGGTGTAGCCGACGCCGTAACCAGAACCGAACCGAGTGGTAAATTCCATTCGCCGGGTGCGGCGGGCGAGTGGATCTACCTGCTTGATCCGCTGGGCAATCTGCTGATGCGCTATCCGGTCGCAAGCGAGCCGCGCGGGATGCTCAAAGATCTGCAACGGCTGTTGCGCCTGTCCAAGGTCGGGTGAGCAATATGCGCGGGATACGGGCGACGGTTTTTCATCGGCTGGCCTGGGCTGCGTTGGCTTTGACCTTCGTGGTGGTGATTCTGGGCGCTTATGTACGGCTATCGGGTGCTGGGCTGGGTTGTCCAGACTGGCCCGGTTGCTACGGACGCTTGGATGTGCCCGACGAAGCCCACCAGATCATCGAGGCCAACGCGGCTTACCCGCACCGGCCGGTGGAGCCCGCCAAAGCTTGGAAGGAAATGGTTCACCGTTATTTCGCTGGAATTCTGGGATTGTCGATTCTAGCGCTGGCGGTGTTGGCTTGGCGGCGGCGATTCGCGCCCAACCAGCCGGTGGTTTTGCCTCTATGCCTGCTGGCGCTGGTGGTTTTTCAGGCCCTGCTGGGAATGTGGACCGTGACCTGGCAGTTGAAACCGGTGGTGGTCATGGGCCATCTACTGGGCGGTTTGATGACACTGGGCTTGCTGGCCTGGCTGGTGTTGCGCCAGGGTCGATATGGCGGAGATACCGTGGCAGCCAATGATCGGGCGTTGCGCGGTTACGCGCTGCTGGGATTGGCGTTGCTCGTGGGCCAGATTGCACTGGGCGGCTGGACCAGCGCCAATTACGCTGCCCTGGCCTGTCCGGATTTTCCAACCTGCCAGACCCGTTGGTGGCCGCCAATGGATTTTCGAGAAGCCTTCGTCCTGTGGCGCGGGCTCGGCACCTCCTACGAAGGGGGCGTACTGGCCAACGACGCCCGCGTGACCATTCACATGATGCACCGGCTGGGAGCCTTGACGGTTTTCCTCTACCTGGGTTGGCTAAGTTGGCGATTGCTGGCAACCGATCGAAGCCGTACCGTGCGGTTCGCTGGGTTGGCTGTTGCCGTGTTGCTGATCGGCCAGCTCGCCCTAGGCATCGCGAATGTCGTTTTGCGCCTACCGCTACCCGTAGCAGTCGCCCACAATGGTGGCGCGGCGTTATTGTTGCTAGCGCTGGTGATGCTCAACCACCTGCTTCAACCAGAAACCGTTGCATGATGACCGCTGCCCTCCAAACCCTGCACGCCAACTTGCGTCGCCATGGCCGAGATTATCTGGAACTGACCAAACCCCGCGTGGTCGCGCTGATCACCTTTACCGCCATGGTCGGCATGCTGCTGGCGACACCGGGGATGGTGCCTTGGGAGATCCTACTGTTCGGTTCGCTGGGCATCGCGCTGATGGCCGGTTCGGCCGCCGCCATCAACCATTTGATGGATCGGCATGCCGACGCCCTCATGGCTCGTACCCGCCACCGGCCGCTACCGAGCGGGCACCTGGAATCCTGGCAGGTACTGGGCTTCGCCTTGATCGTCGGTACGCTTGGCCTGAGCCTGCTGCTGGCTTTCACCAATTCACTGACTGCCGTGCTGACCTTCGCCTCGCTGATTGGTTACGCAGTGATTTATACTCTGTTCCTCAAGCGGGCGACGCCACAGAACATTGTGATTGGCGGCGCGGCCGGCGCGGCGCCGCCACTGCTCGGCTGGACGGCGGTTACCGGCCAGGTGGATTCCGGCGCGCTATTGCTGTTCCTCATTATTTACATCTGGACCCCCCCGCATTTCTGGGCGTTGGCCATCCACCGCCGCCACGATTACGCCAGCGCCGACATCCCCATGCTGCCGGTCACCCATGGCGCCGCCTTCACCCGGCTGCACATCCTGCTGTACACCATCCTGCTGTTTCTAATCACCCTGCTGCCGTTTCTGACTGGCATGAGCGGTTGGATTTATCTAGCTAGCGCTGTCGCCCTGGGACTGCGTTTCCTGAGTTTCGCCACACGCTTGTATGCGACTGGCGACGACCGCCTCGCCATGCCGACCTTTGGTTTTTCCATCGTCTACCTGTTCGGATTGTTCGCCGCGCTGATGCTCGATCATTATGTGCTGTACCTGTTCGAGAAGTTCTGAAGCGGATAGGTGAACCGAGGTACGAGGAAAATTGCCTGATCCTTTCGGGCGTAACCAGTCGAGCGCGAACCTTCTCAATAAGTCATGGCAGCAATGAAAACAATGCCTTGGCGATGTAAAAATTGCCGGAAAAACCCCGCCTGGACTGCACCCTGCTGGCTTATTGGGGCGAAGGCCATCAGGCGCCGTGGTTGCTCCTCACCGATTTGCCCCCACAAGCCGCCGAGGCCTGCCGCGTAGCGCGGATTGATTGCGATCACACTTGGCATCCAATCCTGAACATTCGATCAACCGCTCCATGCCCACCATTCTGGTCGTTGATGACGATCCCCACATCCGCGAAGTGATTTGCTTTGCCCTGCAAAAGGCCGGCTTCGTCACGCTGGAAGCCGAGAACGGGGTGCAGGCGCTGACGCGGTTCCAGGAGGCACATCCGGATTTGGTGGTGCTGGACATCGTCATGCCGGAACTGGACGGCACCGAAGTGTGCAAAACGCTACGCCGACTCAGCGCGGTACCCATCGTGTTCCTGTCATCGCGTGACGACGAAGTGGATCGCATCATCGGTCTGGAACTGGGTGGCGATGACTATGTGACCAAGCCGTTCAGCCCCCGCGAACTGGCGGCGCGGGTCCGGGCCATTCTGCGGCGCGGCAAGGGCGAGGCGCCTGACCCTGCTGCCGCGAGCCAACATCGGCTCGAACATGGGCGGCTGCGGCTGGACCTGGACCGTTATACCGCCTGGTGGCAGGGCCAGGAGGTGGTGTTGACCTTGACCGAATTCGGCATCCTGCGCACCTTGCTGAGCCATCCAGGCAACGTGTTCAACCGCGATCAATTGATGGATGGCGGTTATCAGGACTACCGCGTGGTCAGCGACCGCACCATCGACAGCCATGTGCGCCGGGTGCGCGCCAAATTTAAAGCCTTTGGCGCCGACCCCATCGAAACGCTGCACGGCATCGGCTACCGACTGGGACCCTGCTGAATGTCGCTGTCGTCCCGGCCTCGTCTTAAACTGCGTCACCTGTTGCTGGTGGTCAATTTGACGGTGCTGTGGCTGCCGCTGCTGGGACTAGAGGCGTTGCGGCTGTACGAAAGTGCCCTGGTGCGTCAGACCGAATCGGAACTGATCGCCCAAGCGGCCTTTGTTGCCGCCAGTTACCGCGCCACTCTGGCGCGGCTGGCCCCGCAGGCCGTGGCCGACCCGGCGTATGGCCTGCCGCTGGCCGCGCCCTGGCGGGAAACGAACGGCGGTGAAACCCGTTGGCGCCCGCGCCCGGCACGGTTGGATCTGGCCGAGGACGCCGTTTATCCGCCGCCCCCGGATACCGTCGCGCCATCCGCGCCGCCCGATCCTGACGCCCAGGCCGTCGGCCGGGAACTGCAAGCACTGTTGCACGATGCGCAAGTCATGACCCTGGCGGGCATTGCCGTTACGGACCCGCGGGGTACGGTGGTGGCAACCACCGGACCCGGCTTAGGCCGTTCCCTGACGGCGTTCGACGAAGTGCGGCGAGCCTCGACCGGCGAGCCGGTGAGTCTATTGCGCCGGCGCGTTCCCGACTCGGCGCCGCCGGCGATCGATTCCATCAGTCGCGGCACATCTCTGCGGGTCTTTGTCGCCGCGCCGATCGTCCAGGACCAGCGGATCGTGGCGACGGTCTTGCTGTGGCGCACACCGATCGCGCTATCCCAGGTGCTCCATGGCAAACGCTATCACTTGCTGCTGGCGGCGGCGTTGCTGCTGGGCACCGTGGTATTGATGTCGGTGTTCACCTCCTTCACGGTGGTGCAGCCGCTCCAGGCTCTGGTGCGGCAGGCGCGGCGCGCCACCGCCGGGGAACAGGGCGCCATGGAGGGTTTGGCCAAACCGGTCACGCGGGAAATCGCCGATTTGTCGCAAGCCGTGGCCGCGATGGCGCGGCATCTGGAACAGCGCGCCGACTATATCCGCAACTTCGCCGCCCAGATCTCCCACGAGTTCAAAACCCCGCTGGCGGCCATCCGGGGCGCGGTGGAGCTGCTGCGGGACCATGCCGCCACCATGACTGTCGCCGAACGTGAACGGTTTTTGAGCCATCTCGATCAGGATGCCGCGCGGCTGGATCGCCTGGTGCGGCGACTGCTGGAACTGGCCCGCGCTGACGTGATGCAGGTGACGCCCACCGACCGCGCCGAGGTCGCTGCGGTGGTGCGGCGTCTCGCCACCCGCTACGAGAGCGCGGGGTTGCGGGTCACCGTGAGCGAACCATTACCGCCCGTCGCGGTGGCCATGGCCGATGACGTGCTGGAATCCATCTTGAGCAATCTGCTGGATAACGCCCGGCAACACGGCGGCGACGCCGTTACCGTTACCGTGGCCGGCCCGGCACCCAGCGCCGGATCCGACGCTGCCCTGCTGATCGAGGTCAGCGACAACGGTCCTGGCATCTCGGCGGCCAACGCGGCGCGGGTGTTCGAGCCGTTCTTCACTACCGCCCGCTCGCGGGGCGGCACGGGCCTGGGTTTGGCGGTGGTCAGGTCCCTGTTGACCGCGCATCGCGGCGCTATCGAATTGGGGGAAAGTCCGGCGGGAACGCGGCTGCGAATTCGCTTGCCGCTCGGGGTGGCGGATCGTCCGCCCTAACGCTTCGACCGATATCCGAACCCGGTGGCTGCCCTCAACGGCCGAGTCGGGAATCCGGCGGAGGGTGCCGACGCACATCCTCGCTTTCGGTCGTGACGGTCATCACGCCATCCATGGTGGGGGGTTTAGCTTGGCCGGTGAACGGTCGGTTCACGTTCAAACGCAGGTCGCCGCCGTGCGTATTCACCGGGCACGGCGCGTCTTGATAGAAGATCCGCCCGCTCGTTTCGACGCACTTGTTCGCCGCCAGCACGGGCGCGGCCAGCAGGCTCAGCAGCATTGTCCAACCCCAACCCCAGCGTTGCATGACACTCCTCGATCCCGGATTCTCTACAGTGGCGCTATTCTATCTGGTCACGCAACCACTGTTCAGCAATTCGTCATGATCGGACCCGGCAACTCATGAATGATTTCTGGATCACCCTGGAACAACATATCGGCGTGGCCACCGGCCAGCCGTTTGCCATCCGCCAGCGTCATCCTGTCGGCGGCGGCTGTATCCATCAAGCCTGGCGGGTGAACAACCGGGAGCGGGATTATTTCGTCAAGATCAACGTGGCCGCTGGCCTGCCGATGTTCGAAGCCGAGGCGGCGGGACTGACGGAACTGGCAGCGACATCGACCGTGCGAGTACCCAAATTGATCGGCCACGGCGTTGCCGCCGGGCAGTCCTATCTGGTGCTGGAGTACCTGCCGCTCGGGGGGAGCAACGCGGGGGCGATGGTGCGACTGGGCCGGCAACTCGCCTTATTGCACCGTCAACCGCAAGCCTGCTTCGGCTGGCGCCTGGATAACTTTATCGGTTCCACCCCGCAACTCAACCATCGTTGCGAGGACTGGATCGAATTCTGGCGCGAGCGGCGGTTGGGTTTCCAACTGGATTTAGCCACCGCTAACGGCTACAGCGGCGTCTGGCATCGCCAGGGCGAGGCTCTACGCGCCCGGTTGGAAGGCTTGTTCGCTGGCTACCGGCCGATCCCGGCCTTGCTGCATGGCGATCTCTGGGGGGGCAACGTCGGCTGCACGGTGACCGGCGAACCGGTGGTGTTCGACCCGGCGGTCTATTACGGCGACCGCGAGGCGGATCTGGCGATGACCGAGTTGTTCGGCGGGTTTTCGGAACGCTTTTACGCCGCCTACCGGGAAGCGCTCCCGCTGGCGACCGGCTATCCGCAGCGGCGGATGCTCTATAACCTGTACCACATTCTCAATCATCTCAATCTGTTCGGTAGCGGTTATCGCGCCCAGGCCGAACGCCTGATCGGCCAGTTGCTGGCGGAGCTAAACGGCTAAGGGATCAAACCACCTCTTCGGGGCCGCCCACCGGGTTGGTCAGGAACCGCCGGCGGCGTCCAGCTTGCGCGCCCGCGTCACGAAAGCATCGACCATCGTCAAGGCCATCGGCGCGATCAGGACATCGCCGAGCGGTTTCAGCCATAGCGAGCGGACCTCGCAGTCGAAGGCAAAATCAACGCGACAGTGTCCTTCGGGCGTGGGCGTAAACAACCACTGGATCTCGAAGCGACGAAAGACCCGGTCCGCGGAAGTCACCCGGATCGAATGTGGCCGGTTCAGTTCGGTGCGGGTGCGAAAACGGTGTACCAGCAAGCCCAGTGCTAAGGTTTGCTGCGTTTCGTAGGCGTTTGGGTCGCGGCTGACAATCTTGGCGTTCCGCATCAACGGCAGAAATTCTGGATAGCGTTCCACATCGGCAACGAGGTCGAACAGTCGCTCTCCGGGAACGGCAACCACGCGGCTTTCGCGGTGCGGTGTCAACGCCATCTTACCTCGCGGGCCACGCCCAAGCTTGGCCGCCCATCCCGCCCCAACGCCCGGTTAGCGGGAATAAGGGTAATCAATAGCGAGATCCCGGCTCGTTTCAGGTTTGGTTTCATGATGGCTTCCTTGGTGGTTTGTTGACGTCGTTGTCGAGAATGGCCCGCTCACCCGTCCCGGGACCGTCCACTCGATAGCGGCGGAAATTCCGGATGGGGAGACTCCTGCTGCCGCACGGCGGGGTTATACCGGAGGCAGTTGGGCACACAACTACACTCGAAGGCAATGTTCATCGGCGCGATCCGGCCCTCGCCCTTGAGCTGGAACAGCCGTGGCACCACCCGGTCGCGCAGGGTTTCCGGGTCGATGGTGTTAACGTAAATCTTGGTGCCGCCCTCGAAACCGGCTGGCGTCGATACCCGCCACTTGAGCAGCACCCGCCACGGCATCGGCACGTCCACATCGGGGGGTTTATAGTACCACTCCTCGTTGCAGGGAATCTCGGACCCGGTGGCGGCGTGGCAGGCATGAACCAGATCGGACATGCCGCGCAGTTCGTCCGGGGAGTGGTTCCACGGCTGGCTGCGCTCGCTCTTGGAGAAGATCTCCAGCGTGGGATAGCGATGGCCGAAGCCGGCATAGGCAATAGCGTGATCGTTTTCGGCCACCACCAGGTTGTGATAGCCAGCGAAGTTGATGGCGGCCTCGTTGTAGATGTTGGGGTTGGCCCGAACCCGCTGCAGTTCCATCTCGTTCTGGACCCCGCGCTCGTCGATGGCCACCAGTTGCTTGTGAAGGTGGTCGAAGGACGCGCCGGCTGGTTTCAGCCAGTTCTGAAACACCGTCACATAGCGGACATAGCGATTGTTGAGATAAATATCGCGCGTGGCGTCGATGGTGAAGCGCAGGTACTGGTAGTGTTCTTCCGGGGTCAGGGTTCCAGAGGACGCCAGCCGGTCATCATGAGTGGCGCCGTCGATGAAATGACGCCGGGCGACGATCACCTCGTGGCCGCCGCCGAAGAAGGCGTTGGCGATCTGTAGTCGCTCATCCAGGGACATCCGGTCCCAGATGGCTTCGTCCACCCCGGTGGCTTTAAACCGTTGTTCGGCCACCTTGAGCACATGATAGCGGCCAGCCTCCGAAGCCAGATAGTTACGCTTGTGCAACTCGATGGCGTCCGGAAGCTGATAGCCGAAATTTTTCTTCCAGTAATCGAAGGAGACAATCTCGAACAGATTGGGGATGCGGCGGAACTCGGCCACCGTGTCGAACAGTGCATCGAACTGGAGATGGCGGAGAGTGGTGAATTTATCGCCGACCTTGACCAGCCGCGCCTTTTCGGGCGGGGTTTCCAGATAGCGCCGGGCGCAAAACGAGCAGTGCGCATCGATCCGGGAGAAATCGATGGGGACGGGATTGGACGGACTTACCCCCAGCGGCCGGTTGCCCCGGCCGGGGACGGTCCACACTTCCGTGCCGGTAAACGGATTGACCTGCTTGATGGTCCCGTCGGCCATCCGCATCAGATAGTTGGATTCGGGAATGGTCTGCGGCTGCATGTCGAATTTCACCTCACCGTCAGGCGCCCCCGGACCAGCGGGCGCGTGGGACTGGATGGCCGGGTGTGCGGCTGGCGGCGATGATGCCGTGCTCGCATTACCCCGAAACTGTTGACGCCTCTTCTCAAAAGTCTTGGAATCCATGGCGCCCCCTGCGGCGCATCGCGGGCAACGCTATTGTTGCGGGTCCCCCAAGCCGCCGATGTCCTGCCCCAAAGGACGTGCAAAGGTATAGCTAGCCGGGTTGACGACCAAGGTTTGCGCGGCTTGTTCGGTGCTGCCGTTGATCAGGGTAAAGGGTAGTCCGACCACGAAGATGGCGGTGCCGAGCACGGTCGCGGCCAAGCCGCCGGGGCGAGCCACGAGCAGATCGGTGGCGGTGGCTCCGGCGGTCACTCCCGGGGGCGGACGACCGTCCGCGGCACCCGCCAAGCCAGCGGTCAAAGTCAGGGTCATGGCCAAAAGGAGGGCAGCGCGGTATCGGATCATCGTTGGGTTCCTCGGTTGGAATCTTTCAGTGGGTTGACTGGGAACGTCGGTAGCCCTGACTCGATGTAAAGCAGGGCGGTCGCGGATTCTTCCCAGTTCAGGCCGGCGAAAACCGCAAGGGCGGCGGGATCGGTCTGGACCAGCGCGGCGGTTGCCCTCTTGGGCGAGTGTAAAGGTCATGGTTGATTTTACCTGTGAGAATCGCGCGACATAACCACTTTCAACACCTCAACTTCGCGCGCGAGTTACGCATTGACAGGAGGTTGAAATGGTGGGTTGAGGTGCTCCAAGTGAGGGATGAACGTTTGGATAGGGCGTAACCAGTCAAGCGCGGGGTTGCGCGCGAGACCGTCACCCCGCTTTGCTGAGCGTCCCTACGCAGACGCTGCTTCCTGTCCCAGCGACGCCATGTCGATGACGAACCGGTATTTCACGTCGCTCCGCAGCATCCGCTCATAGGCCTCGTTGATCTTTTGGATCGGGATCAGTTCGATATCCGAGACGATGTCGCGTTCGGCGCAGAAGTCGAGCATCTCCTGCGTCTCCCGGATTCCGCCAATCAGCGAGCCGGCCAGCCGTCGGCGCTTGAAGATCAGGTTGAAGACCTCCAGCGCGGGGTGCGGATCCTGCGGCGCCCCCACCAGGCACATCGTGCCGTCGCGCTTGAGCAACTGCAGGTAAGCGTCCAGGTTGTGCGGGGCGGCCACCGTGTTGAGGATAAAATCGAAACGGTTGGTGTGCGGCTTCATCTCGTCGGGGTTCTTCGATACTACCACTTCATCGGCACCCAATCGCCGGGCGTCGGCGGTTTTGCCCGGCGAGGTGGTGAACAGCACCACATGGGCGCCGAAGGCATGGGCGAACTTCACCGCCATGTGCCCCAGGCCGCCGAGACCGACGACCCCGACCGTGTCGCCCTTGCTGACATTCCATTGACGCAGCGGCGAGTAGGTGGTGATGCCCGCGCACAGCAGCGGTGCGACGGAGGCTAAGTCGAGTGTCTCCGGCACACGCAGCACGAACCGTTGGTCGACGATGATCCGATTGGAGTACCCGCCATAAGTCATCTGGCCGGTATGCGGGTCGGGACTGTTGTAGGTCAGAGCAAACGTGGGGCAGTATTGCTCCAGGCCTTCCTGGCAATCGGGGCAGGCGCCGCAGGAATCGACCATGCAGCCCACCCCAGCCAGATCGCCAGCCTTGAAAGCCTTGACCTCGCCGCCGACCCGCGTGACCCGGCCGACGATTTCATGGCCGGGCACCACCGGGTAAACCGTGTTCTTCCATTCGTTGCGGGCGGTGTGCAGGTCCGAGTGGCACACGCCGCAGTAGAGGATTTCGATTTGCACGTCGCACGGACCCGGCTCGCGCCGCTCGAAGGAGAAGGTAGCCAGCGGCGCGGTTGCGCTCTGGGCAGCGTATCCGAAAGCTTTAATCATCATTGAAGTCTCCTGAAGGCAGCCATTTAACTGTTTGGCTCAATATGGATTCTAGACTGCTGAGGATGGTTCGCTCCGACCGAGCGTTTCGCGAGGCAAATCCTCCAATTCTTGCCTGACCGCCATTGAAATGCTCCGATGGGATCGTCTAAATTTCTCACCGGTGAGAAAATTGGTAAAAAACATTTTATTTGCTAAAAACGTACAAATATAAGCTAAAATAGCAAACATATAGTCATGACTGAAGGAGCGCCCCAGCATGCTCATTAGTGGATTCGATCTGGCCCAGTTGGCGGAGAACGCCGCCCAGCGTGGCCGGCAACTGCTGAGCGACCTGCAAACCTACCTGGAGCGCGACTACGAGCAGCGGTGTTTGCCCGAATTCGGCATCGAGAAAGCGGCGGAAATCATCGGTTGCACCAGCCAGCACCTTCGCGACAAGGAAGGGGGCGGCGCGCTCCCGCAGCCGCGTACCGCACGGGTCGGCTCTCTCGATCGACGGGTTTATAATTACAACGAAATTAATCAAATACGACGGATTTTGAAGCGGGACGCCAGCCGTCCCGTATCGTGCGCGCGCATCATTTTCAGCAACCTCAAGGGCGGCGTCGGCAAGACCAGCCATGCCCTGCACTTGAGCCATTACGCGGCGCGTGAAGGATTTCGCGTACTCATGGTCGATCTCGATCCGCAAGCCACGCTCACCACCGCGTTCGGACTCGTCCCCGGGCTGAATATAGGCTCGGACGAAGATATCGGTCCCAGCTTGACATCCAACCCGGAACTCATTCTGCAAAGTATCAAACGGACCCGTTGGAACGAAATCGACCTGGTGCCCGCGCAACTCTCGTTGCAGTACACCGACTGGCAAATGCTGCAAGCTCGCGATAGCGACCAGCAACGCCTTGGGCCGCTACCACAGCGCCTACGGCAAGCCCTGGAACGGGTGGCGGATCGCTACGATCTAATCGTGATGGATACGCCGCCAGCGCTCGGCATGCTCAGCCTCAACGCCATCGCCGCGGCGGACATGATCCTGATGCCGATCACCCCGAACTTTTACGACATCGCCAGCAGCGTTCAGTATTTCGCCATCGTGTCCCAGTTGGCCAGCACCTACGCGAACGCGCTGCGGGTCAGACAACTCTCCCTGTTGATGACCCGCACCGACAGCGCTCCGGAAACCCGGACCAACATTACCCTGCTGAACAAGGCTTACGGTGAATTTCTTCTGACCAACCGGATGCCGCAAACGCGCGAACTGCAACGGGCGACGGGCGATCAGATGAGCCTCTACGAGATTGAAGTTCCGCGCGGAGCGCGGGAAACCTATCTCAAGGCCATCGACGCGATGAACGCGGTTAACGCCGAAATCATGCAACACGTATGGCAGGTTTGGCGTGCTGCTGAGATGGACCTGCTAGCGGAGACCCAACATGGCGGGTAAACGAAGAAGCATGGCGGAGTTTCTCAATCTCGCCGAAGCAGGGAACCCCACCGTGACCGACGGCTTGAAACGGGAGTTGCCGATCGAAAAGCTGGTTCCACGGCAAAATCAACCCCGCCGAACTGTCGATCCAGTCGAACTGGAACAAATGGTGGCGACCATTCGAGCGCTGGGCATCATCCAACCCATCGTGGTCCGTCCGTTGGACGGCCATCCTGGCGACCGCTATGAAATCGTGGCCGGCGAGCGGCGCTGGCGAGCGGCGCAGCTGGCCGGAATGAGCGCGGTACCCGCAATTATCCGTACCTTGGACGAGCGGCGCACCGCCTTGTATTCACTTGCGGAAAATATTGCACGGAGCGATCTCAACTCCATGGAACTGGCCAGGGGATATCAAAGCGTGGTGGAGGAACATGGTTTCTCGCAAACCGAACTGGCGGAAGCCATTGGGCAAAACGTCAAGACGGTCAATCGGGTGCTACGATTGTTGAAGCTACCGGATTTGATCCAGGAACTCATCGAACAAGGTTCGCTGACGGCTAAGCATGGGGAACTGCTCCTCGGTCTGTCGAGGGCAAGGCAACTTGAATTGGCCCAACGCGCGGCGGAACAAGAATGGAGCGTCCGGGAACTCGAACGTCAGATCGCGAAACCGACCGAGGTGGCCCAACGAAAATCGTCCAACAGCACAACCGACGACGACGCCACTCGCGAACAAACTCTATGGAGCGAGCAGTTGGGCGCTGATGTCAGGCTCCGTTATTGGAAAACCGGAAAAGTACGAATCGTCATCACCGTGACCTCCTTGGACGAATATCAGGGCGTTAGGGAACGCTTGGGGGTGAGTTAATCGGTATATTTTCCTGGTTACAGAGGGATCGGATTTGCTTCAGCGCCGGCGGGCTGGAGTGACCGTGCCGGCGCTGAAATTCCCATGCGCCGGATTTGCTAGTCGTCCTCGTCCTCGTCGGACAGTGCGGCGATTTTTCGCTGCGGCACGGTTTTCGGATCGACGGTGATCGCCCGGTAAATCTCCACCCGGTCACCCTCATCCAGGGGTGCGGTCAGCTTGGCGATTTTGCCGAAAATCCCGATCTTGTGTTTTTTCAGGTTGAGATGAGGACATCGCGTCAGGATACCGGACAGCTCGATGGCTTTTTGCGCCGTGCTCCCCTCCGGTACGTCCAAGGTTAGCCAGATTTGTTGCCCTGGCTCGGTGTAAGCAACGCTGACTTGCATGATAACCTCGCCTTAACTTGCTGGACTACTCAGTTGTCCCGCCGCCGCGCGTGCGACCCGCTGCCAGCGCCGTTCCGTCGCCCGCTTGCCGGCCAGCAGAAAACCCAGCACCAGAAAGCCGCCGGGTGGCAGCAGCATCAGCAGAAAGCCCTTGTATTTCGGGATCAGGGTGGTTTCGAGAAAGGCAAAACTGTCGCCCAGCAACAGCGAGGCATGGGCGAACAGGGTGGCGCTGCCCAGGATTTCGCGGCAACCGCCGATCAGGATGAGCGCCAGGGTGTAGCCCAGTCCCATGGCCAGGCCATCCACCGCCGAGGCGAACACCGGCCGCTTGGAAGCGAAAACCTCGGCGCGGCCCAGCACCGAGCAGTTGACCACGATCAAGGGGATAAACAGCCCCAGCACCTTGTACAACTCGTGCAGCCAGGCATTGATCACCATGTCCGCCAGCGACACCAGCGCGGCGATCAGCAACACGAACACCGGAATGCGCACTTCCTGGCTAATCAGGTTGCGGCAACTGGCGATGACGATGTTGGAGGTGAGCAGCACGCCTGTCGTCGCCAACCCCATGCCGAGGCCGTTGGTGGCGGTGGTGGTGACCGCCATCAGCGGGCAGAGCGCCAACATCTGGGCGAAGACAACGTTATTGCGCCAAAGACCGTCGGCGAAAAGACCGCGATAGTCCTCGCTCATCAGTTGTTTCCTCCGCTTGGAGCCGGCTGGCCGGCGATAGACCCGGGTGCAGCCTCGTCTAGCAACAAGGCGCGGTGGGCGGCGAAGAAATCCAACCCCCCCTTGACCGCCTTCACCACCGCGCGCGGGGTGATGGTGGCGCCGGTGAACTGGTCGAACGTACCACCGTCCTTTTTCACCGCCCACTTTGCCGGTTGCGGATCGTTCAGCGAACGGCCGGTGAAACTCAAAATCCAGTCGGATTTGCTCAACTCGATCTTGTCGCCCAGGCCCGGCGTCTCGTTGTGGCTGATCACCCGCGCGCCCAGCAAGGTTCCAGCGCGATCCACCCCGATGGCGATCACCATCGCGGTGTTGCCATAGCCCGGCGCGCTGACCTGATAGCACACGGCTTGAACCTGTCCGCCGCGCCGCGCCCGATAAACCACCACCGACCGGCCACCGTCATCGACGATCACCGTATCGCGCACCAGATCGTTGTCGTAGTACGCGGCTGGAATCACCTGTTGCAAGGTGATTTGCAAATCCTCCAACTGGCGCTGGGCGATGGCGACGCGGGTCAGGTGATCGGCGACGCCGATGGTGGCGCTGGTCAGCAAGGCCACGCAGCCCAGCAAGATCACATGATAAATGAGTCTCTGCCGGTATTCCGGCTTCAGGAACCGCGGGCTCATTCGGCCTCTCCCGATTTGACGGGCGGACGCTTGGCGCGCTCGGGCACCGGCCGTGACTGACCGCGCCAGGTACGTCCGTAGATGCGCGGGCGGACATAGTGGTCGATCAAGGGCGTCGCTGCGTTCATCAGCACCACGGCGAATGCCACCCCTTCGGGATAGCCGCCCCAGGTGCGGATGATGTACACCAGCGCGCCGCAGCCGGCCCCGAAAATCAGTTGTCCCAGCTTGGTGGTGGGCGAGGTCACCGGATCGGTGGCGATAAAGAACGCGCCCAGCATCAAGCCGCCCGACAGCAGATGTACCGCCGGATCGGCGTACCGTTCGGGATTAAGCCAGTGAAATCCACCGGCCAGCACCAGCACCGTCGCCAGCATAGCGACCGGCACATGCCAGGTGAAGACCCGCCGCCACAACAGCCATAACCCACCAAGCAGGGCCAGCAAATCGGAGGTTTCGCCCAGACTGCCGCCGGTCCAACCCAGCGCGGCGGTTCCAGCCTGGTAATGGCCAGGCAGGATTTGGCCGAGTTCGCGGGCCATGCCCAGTTCGGTGCGAATGCGTCCCAGGATGGTGGCGCCGCTCACCGCGTCGATGTCGGGGATACCGCCAAACGTGATCGCCAAACCTTCCAGAAAACCGGGTGCGTGGCTGGAAAACAGCGGGTGCGGCTCCAGCCAGAGCGTCATCTCGACCGGAAACGACACCAGCAGGGCGACGCGCGCCAGCATCGCCGGATTGAAGATGTTCTGACCGATGCCGCCGAACACCTGTTTGCCGATCACGATGGCGAAAAAGCCGCCGACCGCGCCGATCCACCACGGCGCCCATGGCGGCAACGACAGCGCCAGCAACACCCCGGTCAGCAGGGCGGAACCGTCCAGCAAAAACGGTCGAACCGCGTGCCCGGCCAGCCGCAGACAAACCGCCTCGCACAGCAGGCACGTCAGGATCGTGACCAAAAACAGATTCAGCGCCGGCCAGCCGAACAGGACGATGCCGTACAGCGTCGCCGGCACCACCGCCAGCAACACCAGCCCCATGATGCGCGGCACGCTGTCGGGCGCGTGCGCGTGGGGCGCGCTGGTCGGGAACATGCTCATGCCGCCGCTCCAGCCTTCGCCTTGGCTTGGCGTTTTTCGGCTTGCCGCCGCGCCGCCGCTTCGACCTTGGCCTGTTCCGCCCGCGCCAGCCGCGCCAGCCGCTGTTCCAGCAGACGACGGGTTTCCCTGGCCTTCTGTTCCGCCCGTTGCCGGGCTTCGAGCGCACCACGGGCGTATTCGAAATACTGTACCAACGGGATGTGCGAGGGGCAGGCGAAAGCGCAGGAACCGCAACTGATGCAGTCGATCAACCCGAACGCCTGCGCCCCGTCCAGGTCATCGTGGCGGGCGCGCTTGGACATTTCCAGCGGCATCAAACCCATCGGGCAGGCTTCGACGCAGCGTCCGCAGCGGATGCAGGGCGAGGGCGTCGCCTCCAGCCGCGCCTCGGCGGCGGTCAGCGCCAGAATGCCGTTGGTGCCCTTCACGATCGGCACCTGGGTACCCGGCAAGGGCTGGCCCATCATCGGTCCGCCCATCAGCAGGCGGGCGGTCGCTTCCGTCGCGCCGCCGCAGAATTCGAGCAAATCCTCCACCAGCGCGCCAATGGGCGCTTCCAGATTTTGCGGCCTGGCCACCGCCCCGCCGGTGACGGTCACAATCCGCGAGATCAGCGGATGGGCTTGGCGCAGCGCCCGATGCACGGCGTAGGCGGTGCCGACGTTATGCACCAGCACTCCGGTGTCGGTGCCGCGCCCGCCGGACGGTGTCTCCAGGCCGGTCAGAATCTGGATCAATTGTTTCGCCGAGCCAGCGGGATAGCGCGACGGCACGACCACTACCCGGATATTGCGCTCTTGTTGGCAGGCCGCCCGCATCTCCGCGATGGCCTCCGGCTTGTTGTCCTCGATGGCGATCACCGCGTTTGGCGCCTGCAACGCATGGAGCATCAGGCGAACGCCGTCCACGATGTACTCCGCCCGCTCGCGCATCAGACGATCATCGCAGGTCATGTAGGGTTCGCATTCGGCGCCGTTGACCGCCAAGGTATGCACCTTGGCTTGCCGCGCCTTGCCGAGCTTGATCGCCGAAGGGAAATTCGCCCCGCCCATGCCGACGATGCCGGCCGCGCCGATGCGGGCGGCGACTTCCTCGGGTTCCAACGCGAACGGGTCCGGTGGCGGCTCCCGCTCCAGCCATCGGTCTTCGCCGTCGCTTTCCAGCGTCACGGTCGGCAACGGCAGGCCGGATACATGCGGGGCGGTGAAATCGCCGATGGCCACGACCACCCCGGAAGTGGGCGCATGCACCGACGCCGAAACCGCGCCTTGCTCGCGCGCCAGCAACTGGCCCTTGCCGACTCGCTGCCCCACCTCGACCACCGGCGCCGCCGGCCGGCCGGTGTGCTGTTGCAGCGGGACATACAGCCGGGGCGGCATCGGCAATGCCTGGATCGGTTGATCGGCGCTCAAGTGCTTCTGTCCGGCCGGGTGGACGCCACCCCAAAAATCGAATAATTCCATGGCATCAAACTCCAAAACCCAGCGCCGGCTTGGGCCAGTGCCAGATCTTCAGGGTGAGGGCGGCGGGATGTAGTTGCAGGCACTCGGTCGGGCAAACCTCCACGCATAGCCCGCAGCCAATGCAAGCATCCTGGATGACGCCGTGAATCTGCTTGGGCGCGCCGATGATGGCGTCGGTGGGGCAGCGTTTGCCGCAGTGGGCGCAGCCAATGCAAGTCGCTTCGTTAACCTGCGCGAGCAGGGGTGGACCGCTGCTCAGGGCAGCGCCGTCCATCGCAATGCCCAGCTTCGCCGCCAGCGCCTGCGCCAGGGACGGACCACCCGGCGGACAGAGCGTGGCGGGCGCACTGCCGGAAGCCAGCGCTTCCGCCGCGCCGGCACAACCGGGAAAACCGCACTGTCCGCAGTTCACCCCCGGCAGCAATTGCTGGATTTCCTCGTGCAGGGGATTGCTTTCCACCCGCAGATAGCGGGCGGCGAGACCCAGCACCCAACCCAGCGCGAGTCCCAACAGAGTCAAACTTAAAACGGCGGCGATCATCTCAATGTGCTCCCAATACTTGAAAAACTGCCCTCACCCCCATCCCCTCTCCCAAAGGGCGAGGGGAGAAACTTTATTCCCGCTCCCTTTGGGAGAGGGTTAGGGTGAGGGCAACTAGCGCGTCGGCAAACCGACGAACCCCATGAACGCCAACGCCAGCAAGCCGGCGGCGATGAAACCGATCGGGGCGCCGGCAAAAGTTTCCGGTACGCTGGCCAGCGCCAACCGTTCGCGCAAGCCGGCGAACAACACCAGCACCAGGGTGAATCCCAGGGCGGAACCGAAACCGAACAGCAGGCTTTCCAGCAAGCTGTGCGGTTGCTGGATGTTCAGCAGCGCCATGCCGAACACGGCGCAGTTGGTGGTAATCAGCGGCAGATAGATGCCCAGCACCTGATAAAGCGTGGGGCTGGCCTTGCGGACGAACATTTCGGTGAACTGCACCAGAGCGGCGATGACCAGAATGAAGGCCAGAATCCGCAGGAACTGGATATCGAGCGGAATCAGCACGTAGCGTTCCAACAACCAGCAAATCGAAACCGCCAGGGTCAGCACGAAGGTCGTAGCCAACCCCATCCCCACGGCGGAATCGACCTTGTTGGAAACTCCCATGAACGGGCACAGCCCCAAAAACCGGACCAGCACCACGTTATTGACCAATGCCGTGCCTAACAGAATGAACAGGTAATCGCGCATGTCGGCCTCCGCGTCATGCACCGTTTTGGGCAGCAATCGTGCCAACGACGCCCGTTGCAATCGTTTCCTTTTCAATCAAAATGTTATCGACATTATCAGTCCGAGGAGCGGCCGTAACCCTGTAGGGTTTGCGACATTGCGATGCGGGAGTGGGTGTCGGTTGTGGTAAATGCCGCACTGTGACCGATTCGATTCGTTCCCACTCCCGATGAAAATTGATGGTGTGAAGCGCCCCCGCCTCATCATGAGGCGGAAAAACCATGCCGACCCCAGTTAACCCGACCCCGACAGCAACACTGGCCGTGGTTTTGCATGAGGTTGGCAAACCCCTCACCCCATGCGCAGCGCCGAGTACGCCCATGACCACCCAAAACGATCAAAAAACATTCGGCCGCTCTTCTCCCACCGACACCGATAATGGCGAAGCCTGCCCGGCCACTGAAAGCCTGCCGCCCTGGGTGTTCGCCAAGGCGGTGGATCAATTGACCACCGCTGTCTGCCTCACCGATACCGCCGCCAACATTCTCTACATCAATCGGGCATTTACCGACGTGACCGGCTACGCCGCCAGCGAAGTCATCGGCAAGAACACCGCCATACTGTCCGATCAATGCACCCCACCCCGGGTCTACGAACAGATGTGGCGTCAAATCAAGCACGGCAACCCATGGACCGGGTTGCTGGCCAACCGCAGCAAGCGGGATACGGTGTACCTGGCGGAACTCACCGTGCTGCCGGTGCGCGACGAATGGGCGCAAACCGCCTATTTTCTCGGCATCTACCGCGACGTGACCGCCATGCACCATCTGGAACAGCAGGTGCATTATCAAAAGGCGCTGATTGAATCGATGGTGGACACCGCCCCGGCGGTTATCGCCCTGCTCGATGAAGACGGGCGAGTGATCCTTGACAATCACGAATACAAGAAGCTGGTCGGCGACCTGCGGGTGCGGGAACCGGCGGCGGAATTCCTGCGCGCCCTGCGCGAAATCCTTGGAGATAGCTTCCCGTGGGGCAGCCACGCGGAACACGGCTTTCGCGACCAGGAAGTCAGCTTCGACCCCGGCGGCAAGGGACAGCCGCGCTGGTTCTCCTGCTCCGGCGTCTGGCTCCGCGAGCAGGACAGCAGCGCCGCCAATTTCTTCAAACCGGTGCGGCAGACCTATCTGTTGCTGATGGCCAACGAAATTACCTCGCTCAAACGCCAGCAGGAGGCGGTGGGCATGAACGCCATGCGCGCGTTGCTGGCCGAGCAGGAACGGGTGCGCAGCATGCGCGAGGCATTGCAAGCCGCCATTTTCCAGATGCAGGGACCGCTCAATCTGATCGCCGCCGCCCACGATCTGCTGGAACGGCGCGGCGCGCAGGGCGATCCGGCTCTGCGCCACGCCCTGCGCCAGGCGACGACGACCGGCCAGGCGGCGCTGGAACGATTGCGAGCGCTGATTCCCGAAGTGCCGCTGGAGGCGGCGGCGCCGGTCAACATCAACCAGTTGCTGCGCGAAGTTTTGGAACTGTGCAAGCAGCGCTTGCTGGCGGGGGGCATGATCGTGGACTGGAAACCGGCGCCGATGCTGCCCGCCATCACCGCGCGGGCCAGCCGTCTGCGTGGCATGTTCAAGCAATTGCTCGACAACGCGCTGGACGCCATGGAAAGCAACCGCCATGCGCCCCGCGAACTGCGCATCGTCACCGGCGTCCGCGACCAGGCGGTGGAGGTCGTCATCGAGGACACCGGGCCTGGCATACCCCCGGATTTGCACTGGCGGATTTTCGAGCCCTTCTTCACCACCAAGCGCGCGGCCACCCATACGGGTCTGGGGCTGGCGCTGGTGCAGGAGGTGGTCAACGAGCAGCGCGGCGTGATCGGCCTCGATCCGGACTACACCGTCGGCTGCCGCTGGCAGGTGTCGCTGCCCATCAAATATATCGACGGCTCCTGATCACCGCTGAAGAGACGCCTCATGGATCGCTCTGAATTATTGGAGATCGAACTGGCGACCCTGTTTGGGGTAAGCCGGATTCTCAGCCAGCCCTGCCCGCCGCAGGAAACGCTCACGCGAGTGTTGCAGGTGCTGCACGACCGGGGCGAACTGCTGCACGGCATGGTCTCGCTGGTAGACCCCGACAGCGGTGCCCTGCTGGTCAACGCGGTCCACGGCCAGCACCCATCGCTGGACGACGAACCGGTGCGCTATCTGCCGGGCGAAGGCTTGCTGGGGATGGTACTGGAGCGGGGCGAGCAAGTGGTGCTGCCGCGCATCGCCGACGAACCGCGTTTTCTCAACCGCCTGCGGCTGTACGACCGGGAATTGCCTTTTATCGGCGTGCCGATCCGGGCTGGACCGGGGCAATATAGCGGCGTACTGGCGGCGCAACCGCCCTGTCGCGACCAATGGTTGCAGGAACGCGCCCGCTTTCTGGAAATGGTCGCCAATCTGATCGCCCGCAGCGTGCAAACCGCCCGCGAAGCGGAACGCGAACGTGGCGCGCTGACCGCCGAGCGCGACAGTCTACGGCGCGCGGTACGCGGCCATCACGGTTTCGACAGCATGGTCGGCCACAGCCAGCCGATGCAGCGGGTATTCGAGCAGGTGCGGCAGGTGGCGAAATGGAACACCACAGTGCTGGTTCGGGGTGAATCCGGCACCGGCAAGGAATTGATCGCCAGCGCCATCCACTACAATTCGCCGCGCGCCGGCGGCCCGCTGCTCAAGCTGAATTGCGCGGCGTTGCCGGACAACTTGCTGGAATCGGAGTTGTTCGGGCACGAGAAGGGCGCGTTCACCGGCGCGGTCAACCAGCGCAAGGGTCGCTTCGAGCAGGCGCACGGTGGCACCCTGTTTCTGGACGAGATCGGCGATATTTCCCCGCAGTTTCAGGCCAAGCTGTTGCGGGTCTTGCAGGAAGGCGAGCTGGAACGGGTCGGCAGCAGCCAGACCTTGCGGGTGGACGTGCGCATCATCGCCGCCACCAACCGCGACCTGGAAGCGGCGGTGGAGGCTGGCGAGTTCCGCGAGGATCTGTATTACCGGCTCAACGTGATGCCGATTTTCATGCCGGCGTTGCGCGAGCGCCCGGAGGATATTCCCGATCTGGCGCGGTTTCTGGTGGACAAGATCGCCAAGCAGCAGGGCCGGATGCTGACCATCACCGACAGCGCCATCCGCCTGCTGATGCGGCACCCCTGGCAGGGTAACGTGCGCGAGTTGGAAAATTGCCTGGAACGCAGCGCGATTATGAGCACCAACGGGGTGATCGCGCAGGATGTGATCGAACTGAGTGGCCTGAGTCCGCGCGGTGCCAGCGCGGTGCTTGCTTCCATGCCGAGCAAGATCGAACTGGACGATCTCGATCTGGATGAACGGGAGCGGGTCATCGCCGCATTGGAGCAGGCTGGCTGGGTGCAGGCCAAGGCCGCCCGGCTGCTGGGCATGACCCCGCGCCAGATCGCTTACCGCATTCAAATCCTCGACATCAAGCTGCGACGGTTGTGAGGTTGGGGCTTCGAACCGTCAGGAAACAGCCGCTAGAGATGATCCAGCAGGCTGAACCCCGCCCCACGGGGCCGATTCCACAAAAAACCGCAAAGAACCGTGTTTATGGAGGCAACCATTACGATGCGCCACCTGCAAATAGAGCATAAAACTACTTACAAATACACTGAAATCGTAACCCTGATGCCGCACAAATTGCTTTTGCGTCCCCGTGAAGGGCACGACATCCGCATCGAATCGGCTGATCTTACCATTTCCCCTGCCCACCATTTGCAATGGCAGCGCGACGTGTATGGCAATTCCGTGGCCTTGGCGAGCTTTATCGAGCCAAGTAACCGGCTCTCGATTGTCAGCCGCCTCCTGCTCCAGCACTATGATGACCAGCCCCTGAACTTTCTGGTGGCGGATTTCGCCGTGCTTTACCCTTTTCAGTACGAGGCTGTCGAACGTGTTGACCTGGGGCCTTATCTCTTGCCGGTCTTTGTCTCGGACCAACCGCTGCTCAGAACGTGGTTGCGACCATTTTGGCAGCCCGGCCAAGTGGTGGAGACCTACGTGTTGCTTGATACGATCAACAAAGCCATTGCCTGCAACTTCGCCTATCAGCAACGGGAACAACCGGGTGTCCAGACCCCGGCGACCACTTTGGACAAACACAGCGGCTCCTGCCGGGATTCCGCGACGCTATTCATCGAAGCCTGTCGCAACCTGGGCCTGGCGGCGCGTTTTGTCAGCGGCTACCTGCATTCGACCACTGTCACGCAGGGCCAAGGCGCCACTCATGCGTGGTCGGAGGTTTACCTACCCGGCGCCGGCTGGAAGGGGTTTGACCCCACATCCGGTCAAGTGGTCGGCAACGACCACATCGCCGTAGCCGTGAGTCGGCATCCCGAATTGGTGCCGCCCATATCCGGCTCGTTTCTCGCCGCCACCCCCCAGTCACCCCTGATGCACGTCGCGGTTCAGGTAGAGGAAATCCAAGCGTAGCAACAGCAATATGGAGATACTGCTACTCAACGGCATCGTTGCCTGGCCTTACATCAGGTTATTCAAACTGACCTACCAATACTCACCCGATGCGAGGCGAACCCGCCGGCTACCAGTGCGCGGATTCGGGCGGGTACCGACTGATTTACCGGGTTGAGGGCGACGTACTCAAACTGACGCTGGTCGGCAAGCGCAACGACGCCGAGGTCTACCAGCGCTTACGCGCGGAGGAAGGATGAGCTTATCGACGATAGTGACAGACGAACCGCTGATGATCGGCCACGGGGATACGATCGAGCATTTCCTGACCAGTCAGAAAGGCCAACAGGTGACGATTCGCCTGGGGTCGGGCGAAGACCTGACCGGAACGGTCAAGGAAGTGACCGGCCCGCTGGTGCAGTTGAGCACCCTGAGCGGCAAGGAGTTTTACGATGCCGTCATCGTGACCAAGAACATCACGGCGGTGATCGTCCGCACCAGGACACCGTGACCGCCGCCCTGTCACCGCCCTCGCCACCACGCACTTGACGACTCCTGGGGCTGCGGCGCCGGACCGGAACTGGCAGGCACGGTGGGGCTGGAAAGCTACCGGGCAGCGGTCATCTTGCCATGCCAGCCTGCTGGCCCGGGGCCGGATTGGCCACGGGCAGCAAGGGGGCGACGGTTAGGCCGATTCCGTGACGGTCTCGCCCGCGTCCGTGTCATCTTCGTCCCTTGGCGCTTCAACGTTGATCCGCATCCGATAGAAGCTGCGGAACACGAATACCAGGTTAACGACCAGGAACAGGGCCGCCATGTTCAAGGCCAGGGTCTGTTGGCCCTGAGCCACCAGGCCGACCGCCATTTCGACCGCGAGCAGGCCGAACAGGGTGGTGAACTTGATGATCGGGTTCATGGCCACCGAGCAGGTATCCTTGAACGGATCGCCCACGGTGTCGCCCACCACGGCGGCGGCGTGCAGCTCGGTGCCCTTGGCGCGCAGTTCGGTTTCCACGATCTTCTTGGCGTTGTCCCAGGCGCCGCCGGCGTTGGCCATGAACACCGCCTGGTACAGCCCGATGATGGCCAGCGAGATCAAATAGCCGATGAAGAAGAACGGCTCGATGAAGGCGCAGGCCAGCGTGCCGAAGAACACGGCCATGAAGATGTTGAACATGCCCTTCTGCGCGTAGATCGTGCAAATCTCCACCACCTTTTTGCTGTCCTGGGCGGAAGCCTTGGTGGCGCCGTCGAGCTTCATGTGCCCCTTGATGTATTCCACCGCGCGATAGGCTCCGGTGGACACGGCCTGGGTGGATGCGCCGGAGAACCAGAAGATGGTGGCGCCGCCGGAGATCAGGCCGAGCAGGAAGGGCGGATACAGCAGCGACAACTTGTCCAGGTTTTCGGTCAGACCACCGGTCAGCAGCATCACGATCGAGAACACCATGGTGGCCGCGCCCACCACAGCGGTGCCGATGAGCACCGGCTTGGCGGTCGCCTTGAAGGTGTTGCCGGCGCCGTCGTTCTCTTCCAGCAAATCCTTGGCAACCTCGAAGTTGGGCTTGAAGCCGAAATCGCGCTGCAACTCAGCTTCGATGCCGGGCAGTTGCTCGATGGTCGACAATTCGAAAACCGACTGGGCGTTGTCGGTCACTGGCCCGTAGCTGTCCACCGCGATGGTCACCGGCCCCATACCGAGGAAGCCAAACGCGACCAGGCCGAACGAGAACACGGCGGCCATGATGGCGGCCTTGGCCGGCACCGGGTTGATGACGGCGGCCAGGTCGTACTGCGACACGAGGTAGGCGCCGGACATCAGGCTCACGATCACCACGCCCATCCAGAAGGCGGAGAAGTTGCCGGCAGTGAGCCCGGCGAGGATGTTGAGACTGGCGCCGCCCTCGCGCGAGGCGGTCACGATTTCGCGCACATGGCCGGAACGGGTCGAGGTAAAGATCTTGACCACTTCGGGGATGATGGCGCCGGCCAGCGTACCGAAAGTGATGATCAACGACAGTTGCCACCACAGGTGGCCGTACACCTTGCCGCCGACGGCGATGTCGCCGATCAGCAGGTACGACACCACGAAGGTGAGCACCAGCGACACCCCGGAGGTGATCCATACCAGCGAGGTCAGCGGCGCCTCGAAATCGAAGCGGGCCTGGTCGCCGTAGCGGCGTTTGGCCAAAGTTTCGTTGATCAGATAGGAGGCGCCGGAGGCGACGATCATCATGACCCGCATCACGAAGATCCACACCAGCAATTGCACCTGCACGGCGGCTTCGGGCACGGCCAGCATGATGAAGCTGATCAGCGCCACGCCGGTGACGCCGTAAGTCTCGAAACCGTCGGCGGTGGGACCGACCGAGTCGCCGGCGTTATCGCCCGCGCAATCGGCGATCACGCCGGGATTGCGAGCGTCGTCTTCCTTGATCTTGAACACGATCTTCATCAGGTCGGAGCCGATGTCGGCGATCTTGGTGAAGATGCCGCCGGCGATGCGCAGGGCGGCGGCGCCGAGCGATTCGCCGATGGCGAAACCGATGAAGCATTTGCCGGCCAGCGCCGGCGAGACGAACAGCAGGATCGCCAGCATGATCAGCAATTCGGTTGAAATCAGCAGCATGCCGATGGAAATGCCGGATTGCAGCGGAATCGCGTAGACCGGATAGGCTTTGCCCTGGAGCGCCGCAAACGCGGTCCGACTGTTCGCCAGCGTGTTGATGCGGATGCCGAACCACGCGACCCCCAGGGAACCGGCGATGCCGACCAGCGAGAACGCCAGGATCAACAGCACCTCGGATGCGTTCATGTGCTGGACCCCACCGAAGTAGGCGACCATGATGACCGCGATGAACGCCTCCAGGATCAACAGGAACTTGCCCTGCGTGATCATGTAGGTTTTGCAGGTTTCGTAGATCAGTTCGCTGACTTCGGCCATCGAGTGGTGCGTCGGCAGGCGGCGGACCCGACCGTAGATGACCGCGCCGAAGATCAGCCCGCCGACGCAGACCAGCACACCCCATGACAGCAGGGTCGAGCCCGAAACGCCGCCGAAAAACGTGGCGAGCGAAGTATCACCGAGGCTGGGCAGCACCAGATTGGCCTCGCTGACATGGGCTGTTCCGGCGAATGCTGGAAATGTGCTCGACCCGAGCACGAGTAGCATTAACAACAACAAGTGGCGTGCCATGCCCTGGCGCCATGCGCGCGCCAGCGCCGAGCTTGCGAATGTCATGAGTTTTACTCCAAAGGTGGTCCGAGAGTCGTCAAGGGCGAGTCTTGACCCGCCACCGCCTGGGAAGGAGCGGCATACGGTCGCTAGCAATCGCCATGCCTGATGGATTTATTTTATAACTTATTGTAAAATGATGTTTTTTATCGGATAAAGACGGTCCTCTGTAACTTCCGCCACAGCGCGAGGTAGATTATTGTCGCCAATGAAACAAGAAGTGAGGAAGGCAACAATCTCTCGAATATCCGCGCTTGGCCACAAAACGCTTGCCGAGCTTGCTTCATGACCGATAAGTTTTTCTCTATCGCTGCCCGACCACTCACTGAAGCGATCATTCGCCTGCTTTTCAGGCTTTTCCCTTAATTCACATACGCTTATTGCCTGGTGGAATCCAATGACATGGTTTGAAATATTGACCGGATTTAGTGAGGTATCGCCAAATCATGTTCGCAAGAATATTGCTATTGATAGCGATACGTTGACATCTCTTGTGAACGGGAAGACATTCATTTACGGCCGGTTGGAAACTCCATCCTTGATGGAATTGCGGGACCGCGTCAATTCTTGCGAACGCGCGATTGGAAGAATATCGGTACGCGAAGTAGTCGCCAATGTCCAGGATTTACATGCGAATGAACCCAATGCGGGTTCATTGTTTCAGGTAGCCTCCCAGTTTAATTTGCTTGAGATGGTATCTCCGAGAGTAACGCCCGAGCATGGCATTGGAATTTATGAAAATGATCACACTCAAGGACCAGCATGCGCTATTGCGGCCGGCGCGGGAACGATTTATCGCAACTACTTTGCAATTGTTAATGGCCACACTGGTCAATCAGAAGGAAATCAGATCGATTGCTCGGCTGATATCGGAATGGCGTTAGGCAACTCCAAGAATCGACTTTGGGAAATGAAAAACGGTTACCTGTTGGCATCGCATAGCGGCCTCATCAAGATTTTGAATCGACTTCGGGCTTCGAGCGAAAATGAACTTGATCAATTGCGACAATTACTGCGAATCGGCATACAATGGAATACGCAGGTTACAATCAAGGACTCCAAGCATACAGTCACGCAAGTCTATTGCTCCGCCTTGCCAGTCTCCTATTCCAGTCATTCCCCAGAGCTATGGAAGGACTTTGCAAGACTCATTCTCGATGCTTCCTACGAAGCGACAATTTGTATCGCGATCTTGAATGCGCTAAGTACCGGAAACAATCGTGTATTTCTCACGCTTCTCGGTGGAGGAGCATTTGGCAATGACACCGATTGGATCATAGGAGGAATCAAACGCGCGTTGAAGCTCTACGAACGTTATGATCTTGATGTGGTGATTGTAAGCCATGGTGCGTCGAAGCAATGTATTCAACAACTGGTCGATCAATTTTTATGATAAGCGCGGCTTTTGACGGTCCAGTTGATTTCCAGGTTAGCCATGATATTTATTTACTGGGGTTTGGCGCTTTTTTTGCGCCTATGTCCACGCGCCTTTACTCAACGACCACCCGCACCGGGTGCGACCGCTCCTCGCGGTAAGGCAAGCGGGCCTGAAACTGGTGAGCGCCTTTCCGCAACGGCCAATACAGCGGTTGATCGATTTGCGCAATCCCAAACGGTTCATCGTCCACATACCAGACGATTTGTGAAACGGATCCTTTCACTATCGCCTTCAATGCGATGCGGTCGAGCGCGGGCGGCGTTTCAGGATTGCGCCAGAGACGGGCGTTGTGCTCGGGCGCAACGATAGTGATCTCAACCGGCGTTTCCTGGGGCGAAGCCGGCATGGGTGATTTACCCTTAGCCGGTTCGGCTGACACTGGGCGTTCGGCAGGGTTGCCGTCGCTCAGCATTTCCGGCGGCAACCATTCGCGCAGGGTTTGCGCGCACCGATCCCGGCGCTGGTCGGAATGAAGGCAAATCTCGACCGGCAGGTAGCCTTCCGGCGATGGGAATTCCCTATCGTGAAGAACGCCTGGTTCGTTCTGGTGTAGGCGCAGCAGGATAGCGCGGGCCAGCGCCGCCGATGCGCGGCCGCCGGTGAGTCCGCGCATCGGATTGACATCGCTGCGACCCAGCCAGACTCCGACCAGATAATCGGACGAATACGCCACGATCCAGGCATCCCGATACCCTTGCGACGTGCCGGTCTTGAGCGCGACCGCGAAGGGATAATCCGTCGGCCCGTAGCGCGGAAAACTGGGCAGGCGCGCCAAGGGTTCAGCCAGAAACAAAGTGACTTGCCGCGCCACGGTAGCCGATAGCAACGGGCGATCCGCCGGCAGGGGTTGTCCCTCGTACCACTGGAGCGCGGGCAAGCGACCGTCATTGGCCAGCGTTCCATACGCCCGCACCAACCGCTCCAGTGTCATCGGCAGACCGCCGAGCGCCAACGTCAACCCGAACTGGCCGGGATCGCGGTCGTGCGGTCCGGGCAACAGATCCAATTCGCTTAGAAAAGCGAAAAACGATTGCAGGCCAACCCGGCGCAGTAAATGAACCGCCGGTACGTTGCGGGAATTGGCCAGCGCTTGCCGGGGCAGCAACAGCCCCAGAAACCGCCCGTCGGCGTTGCCGATGCCCGCCGCGCCTTCCGGCCCGTCGGGCAACCAGGTCGCGGGCGTCAACAAATCCCGTTCCAAGGCCAGCGCATAGAGAAAAGGCTTCAAGGTACTGCCCGGCGAACGCGGCGTGTGAATAAAATCCAGCGCTCCGGCAGGCGACTGAAAATAGTCGCGCGAGCCGATAGCGGCGCGCACCGCGAAGCCAGCGCGCTCTACCACCAGCACTGCTGCCTGTTCCGCGCCCGCTTCCCGCCATTCCGGCCATGCGGCGGCAATCAGCGTCGCGATTTCCCGTTGCAACGCCAGGTCGAGCATGGCGCGCAGGATCGGTTCCCGGGCCGATGGCGGACCGTTCCGATCCAGCAGGCGTTCGATATACAGGAGGGCGTGCAAATCGGGAGGTCGCTGGCCGCGCGGCTGGGGACGCAGCGCTTGAATTTGCGTCTCCGCCAGTCGCCGCTCCTCGGCAGTGATGAAGCCGCGCTCGGCCAGCAACCCCAACAGGCGCGCGCCACGCCGGACGATGGCCTGGCGCCCTGCGGCCCGGTAGGGATTCATGCGGCCCGGCGCTTGAGGAATGGCAGTCAGAAAGGCGATTTCGGCCCAACCGAGATCGTGGACCGGTTTATCGAAATACCAGCGGGCCGCATGAGCGATGCCGTGGCTGCTGTTGCCATAGGGAGCAATTTGCAAATAGTGACGCAATAAGGCGTCCTGTCCATAGCGCTGGGTTAGCGCGATCGCCGCCCCCGCCTCGACGCACTTGTTCCACAGCGTGCGCGGCGCGGGATGTTGCATCCGCGCCACCTGCATGGCGAGGGTGGACGCCCCCGATCGCGCCCGGCCGCTGCGGACGGCCTGCCAAGCGGCGCGCAAGACCGCCAGCGCGTCCACGCCGGGGTGATCCCAGAAGCGCTGATCTTCCAGCGCCACGGCGGCTGTCGCCACCCGCTCCGGCAGCGCATCCAGCGGCCAATAACCGTATTCAGTCCGACGAATACCGTCCGCGCCAGTCACCCTCGCGCCAAACTGGGCCAGAAAAAAGCCTTGATGGTCCAGCAGGATCGGCGTAGGCGGCGGCGCTTCCAGATTCGCCCGTTGGGCGACGGCAAAACCATACAACGCCAAGAACGCGAGCAGGAATACGCCGGTTACGCCTCGAAGCCATCCGGAGCAGGAGGGATAACACGCCGCGAAACCCATCAACATCCCCTTCAGCGGCTGATGACGATCCGCGACCCGGCGCTGTTCCCATTGACTGCGCGCCGGTACATCATCTCGGCGGTGCCGGGCGGCTGGGTGAAACTCCCCGGAATCGTCGCTCGACTTCGCGTAAAGAAGCGATAATTTCCCACCGGCAGTTCATCGAACACGTAAACCATGCGGTCATCCAGTCGCGCCTGGTAGCTGGCTGTGATCGTATCGGGCTGGCTCGGCTTGGCCTCGGCGGCGGCATTGGCGAGCCGGGCATTGAGCGGTTCCATCCCCGCCGCCAGGGGCGCTTCAATGATGACGTGATGGCGGAGTTCGGGATTGACCACTTCGACGCGATCCTCGACGACCTGACCCACGCTTAATTCAATCACTTGCCCTTCACCCGCCGGCGCGAGCCGTTCCAACGGCAGGTCCGGCTTGGCCGGGACGCGGAAACTGTCGCGGCTGACGACAAATCCCGCCGCTTCCGCCTTGGCCGCGCTGCCTGTCGCCATTGGCAAGTAACTCACGTTCTCGTTCACCACCAACGGCGCTGAAGTCGAATCCGCCACGATGGACCAGGGCGCCGCCGCGCTGCTGCTCCGGCGAATCAACCGATCCACGGTAACGACTTCCGGCTTCCCGTCCGGACCGGCGCGCACGGTGAAGCGCCCGGCTGCGGGAGAGGGATGGGTCTGGTACGCAACCAAGGCCCGGATCGCCTGCTGATCGGCCTGAGTGGAACCCCAACCGTCCTGTTGACCCAAACGAATCAGCGCGTCGGTGAGCAGATTCAGACGCGGCTCGTTCGGGTCGGCCAAGGCCACGGCGTGGATCATCGTCGCCAGGGTCCGCGTTTCCGAAGGCAGAATGATCGGGCTGCCCCCGTTCCCATCCCGCAATCCGGCATATATATCGCGGCCCTGGAAATGGCGCGTTTCCACCGCTTCCCATAATTGGCCGACCAGTCGAGTCAAGGCGGGTCGGTCAGCGGACGGAGATTGCGCCAGGGCGACGGCGACCCGCGCCGCCGCTTCCGGGGTGAGAAATTCGGCCTGGCGCAGCAGTTCGCTCAGATAAGCCTCGTCGGCTGCGCCCGCACTGGCCAAGGCTTCCAGCGCCGCAGTCCGCTCCAGATATTCCGAACCACTCAACAGGCGGGGATAGTCGGAATGCAGCGCCTGCCGCAGCACCCGCGTCAACCGCTCCAGCAGCTTGTCGTCCACCGGCTCGCCCTGCTTTTTGGCTTCCGCCAGAAAGGCCAGCGACCAGGCGGTGAGGGCGACATAACCCCGGCTCTTGGGCCAGAACGCCACCAAACCCTGATCGTCAATCGATTCCGCGATGATTTGAGCGACCGCCTGCACCGCCGCGCTCGCCCGTTGCGCCACGCTGTCCCCTTCGGGCAGCAACCCGCTCCAGTTGCGCAAGGCCAGCAGCGCCCACGCCTGGCTCAAGCGCTGCTCAGTGCAGCCGTAGGGGAAGGCCAGCAGGGTATCCAGACCGGCGATGAGCCGCGCCAGTCCGGGATCGGCGCTGACAGTCAGCACGCGGCGGAACGTTCCAGGCCGGATCGGTTCCGACGGCAACGGCAGTTCCAGGGTCGCCCCCGGCGCTAAATCTTTCAGTTGCGCGCGCCGGATGGGGCGGCGATCCGGCTGCACCGGCAAACTGATTTCCACCGCATCGCGGGCGTGATCGGCGAGCCGCTCCAAAGTAAAAAGCAATCGTACCCGCTCCCGTTGCAGTCCGCCGTCCATGCGCAGGCCAGGATCGGGGACAGTGACCGTGAAATCGAGGTTTTGCGGCTTCTTGTCGGCCCAGGCAAAGCGTTGCTCGTTCGCGCCCTCCCACTGCAAGCCATCGAGTTTCAGCGCCGCTTTCCCCTCTCCGCCCGGTCCTTCCACCACGCGCCCGATCAGTCCGGCGTTGAAGCGGTCGCCGGGCCGCACAAAGCGGGGCAAAGCCGGTTGCGCCAGAATCGGTTGCCGCACCTGAATATCGCCCGTGGCGTAACCGAAGCGGTCGGGACCGCTGATCGCCTTGGCCCGCAGTTTGAACACGGTCAGCGAGTCGGGCAGCTTGACCTTGATCCGGGCGAGACCGTCCGCTCCCACGCTGACTTTGGGCAGGAACACCGGCGCCGGGGTGAAATTCTTGCGCACCGACATGTTGTCCAGCCCCCAATCTTCCCCCGCCGCTTCGCCATCGCCACCCGGCATTTCCTTGAGCGGCAGAACGCCAAAGGCCAGGCTGCGGCTATCGTTCGCGACCAGCCGGCTGCGACGCAGCACGATAAAATGCGGCAGCGGGTCCAGCGGCTGTTCCTTGGCCAGGGCAAAAATGGCTTGATCCACCATCCAGAAAGTCGCTTCCCCCGCAACCGGTTGGTTCTCATCATCAGCCAGGCGCAGCGCCACCTCGATGTCATCGCCGGGGCGGGCTTTGTCCGGCGCTTCCAGCTTGACCATCAGCGTGTTTTTGACTGGATTGACCGTGATCCAGCGGGTTGCCGCCAGAGTGACCGGTTTGCCCAGATCGAACGGCGCAGTCGGGGTCGGCGATGCCTCGGGCAACCGGCCCCGGATCAGCAGGAAATGCACCGGCACCCTGGGAAGGTGTGGTTTGCGGATGGCGAGCCGGAACTGGCCGTAACCGTTGGCGATGTCGATCCATTGGTAACGGAACGGGCCTTCCGGCTCTTCCACCACCGCCAGGGCGCGCGCGGCCTGGAAAGGACTTTGCACGATCAGCGTCGCGGTCTCGCCGGGGTTGTAGGCGTCTTTGTCCGCCGTGACCGTCACGGTCTGCGCCGGCGGTTGCGACCAAGTGACCGGCGTTTTCCCTTCTACAAAAAAGTCGACGCTGAGTTGCTGGCGGCGTCCCAGCCGGTCGGTGGCTTCGAGTTGCAGCAGGTACACGCCGGCATCCCGCAGTGGCAGGTGAAGTTTCTGGATGTCGCCGGCGCTGGTCAGGACGGTTTCGCTGAGGGTTTCGTCGATGACTTCGGTCACGTATTTGGCGGCGCCCTGCGAAAAGTCGCTGGCTTGCAGGATCGAATTCCAGTTGCGTTTAATCAGCCGCACCGTCACCGCCCGACCCGGCAGCGGCTTGCCGTCCGGATCGGCGACTAGAATTTCAGGCTCCACGGCGTCGGCGTCGGTGAAATAGCGGGGCGCTTTCACTCCCAGCACGAACGGCGGCAGCGCCACTACCGGCAGAGTCATCCGCGCCTGCATCTCATCAGGGCCGGTGACCGTGGCCTCGATCAGATAGCGGCGCGGCTGGGCGGTCGGTTCGACGGTAGGATCAAGGGTCAGGGTCGCGCCGCCTTCTCCGTCGGTTTGGCCTTGCCGCTGCAAGGTCGGAGTCGCGCGAAAGTCCTTGTCCGCCGAGAAGCGGGCGTCGCTGGAAAAGAAAAAGCCCTCGCGCCGGGGCGGAGTCCAGACATAAGGGAATTGCGCGACCCGCCATTGCAAGGGTCGGTCGGCGACCAGACCGCCGGCGAAGTAGCGCGCCGTCAACTGGACGGTAAATTCGCTTTCCAGGCTGACCCGTTGCGGCGCATTCAGCAGCACTTCGAAGGTCGGCAGGCGGTAGGCTTCCTTTTTAAAAGTCACTTCGCCGCAAGAGGTGTTATTAACCACTTCGTCGCTCTCTTCCGCGTCGGCGTCCGTGCTCTCTTCCCCGTCGGCGGTGGTTTCTTCGGCGCTCTCATCGGTTGCCGCTTCCGCATCGGCGGCGGTGGGAGGAGCGGCGGCGCTCGAACCCCCTCCGATCTCAAAATGAATGCGGTAATCGCCCGTCGCCGGCGTTTCCTCGCCGAAGCGGTGATGGAAACCGCCGTACTCGTCCAGCTTGATCGGGTAGCGCCATTCCTGATCATTGGGTCCGCGCACGACCAATGCGCCGCCGCCCCGGCCAAAGCGCAGTTGCCCCTTCAGATAATCGCGCACCATGCCCTTGATCTGCACCGGCTCCTCGGGGCGGTAGATCGGTCGTTCGGTGAACAAATGGCACAGCAGCCGTGGCGACTCCCGCCGTTGGCTCAAATCCGCTGTCGTCCAGTTCAATCCGTTGTCATCGTCCTGGCGGCTCGGCGCGCTCCATCGTTCCTTGGCATAGCGCGGCAGGGGCCGGTTGGGATCGAGGACCAGCACATCCTCGCCCTTCTGGACGCTCACCCGCCGCAGGCTGCACCGGGAGTTGCCCGGCGCTTGCCAATCAAAGTGGCCCTGCTGATCGGTGACGCCGCGTTGGGTTTTGCACCAGCGCCCTTCAACATCAACGCCATCAAGCTGAATTTCCGCGCCGGATACCGGCTGGGTCGTCGCCAGCGAGGTGACGAAAAAGTGAACGTGTTCCCGCTCTTCCACCGTGGTTAGAACCAGATCGGTGACCTGGATGCGAATCCAGGCGCGCTGGCTGGAACTGTCCAAGGGGCGCAGACCCACCAGGTAAGTCCCCGGTCGCTCCGAACCGGCGATGCGGGTGAGCGGAGGTTTCAAGTCCAGGCCGAATTTAGCCAGAGCGCCGCCTTTCAGCAGCGGCAACGGAACCACTTCTGAAAAGGCGGGCGAACCTAGCGTTTTCAGGCGCTTGACGATTTCCTCCACGGCGATGTCCCCGCCCTGCTGATGCGGTTGCGGTTCGGCGCCGGGCAGCGGGGGTTCCTGATTGTCGTCCACCTTCACCGGTTCGTCGGGGAACGGCCAGAAGTCGCGGCTGAACGGATCAATGGCGTGAATGCGCAGATCGACCCGGGAAAAGCCCCGTCCGCGTAAAGGCGCCATTTGTGGCCCCAGCCGTTCGACCACGCCCTGAGCGGCGTCCCATTGCAGGGAAGGTTGTTCCGGAGCGAAGGCAAAACGAAAGGACTCATCGCCCTTCAGCGATAAGGAACGGTCGTTGCGGTCGCGCAGATCGGCGGGCGTCAGCCGCAGGGTATAAATCTGGTCGCTGGCGAAACGGCCGCTGACGATCAGATAGGAACCGGATACGGTCGCCTTGAGCGCTTCGACCGCCGGGGTGAAATGCAGCAGGTTGCGGGCGACCAGCGGCGATAGAACGCGGTCTTCGCCGTCCGGCTTCGCCAGATCGTGATTGAACCCCAGCACCAAGGCCGGCGAGGCTTTTTGGGCTTCCTCGTAGCCTGAGTCCCGCTTGCAGTAGATGAAATCCTTGATCTGCTTGTCGGTGACATAAATATCGCGATGCCGATAATCCGATTCGCCCACCTGTCCGCATTCGAGGCGACTCAGGCGGAAAGGCTCGGCGGTGCGAAACGACAGGGTTTTCAACTCGTCGTTCAGGCTGGGTTCGTCCGACAGGCGGAGTTTGAGATCGATCTGGTGATTGCCGGGAACCGGATCGCGGAGCACGACGACATAATCGGCCTCCGCCGAGCGGTCGGCGCGTTCTCCTGCCTTGATCTCGAAATCCTTGGCGTTCAGCACCCGCATTCCTTCCGGTCCCACCGCCGGCAAGGGGCGCGCTTCCAGGGTCAGCAGCCGGGCCAGCGCCGCCGGGTCCACCGGCATTGGAAAGGTGAGCGTCACCCGGTCGAATTGCGGCAGATTCTCGGTATTGTGAGCGGGCGAACTGCGGATCGGCGCCGGCAACAGCGCCAGCAGTTGTTTACGCTGGCCGTTGATGTCCACCGTCACCCGCGCCAGCGGCGGCCACGGTTCGGCGGGTCGAAATTGCAGGGTGCGGCGGTTCAGCCAGCGCCACTCGCCGACCCAAGCCGGCTCCATGCGCACCACCCGTTGCGGTTCATCTTCCGCGCCGCCCGCCGCCGGTCCTTGATCCTGATCGAAGAAGAAGGTCACTGCGTCCCAGGGTCGCAAGAACCGCTCCGGCGCCATAATTGCGCCCGCCGGACGCTCCAGTTTGTCGAACTGAGGCGGTGCCGCCCACGCGGTCATCGGGGTAGTCAGAAACCCCAGGCAGACGAGCAACAGGCTTGGAACGAAGCGGATCATGACATGGCGGCTCTAAATTTATGGTTGATATTTTGTAAGTTTATCGCAGTGGCTCACTGCTCGCGGAGTGTTTCCGACGCCATGGAGATGAGAGGGCAACTACCATGATATTCGAAATTCAAACTTTCGATTTTCATGGTATCCGCCACGCACAACGGGTCTGAAATCGACCTGGTCCTGCTGAAAAACGGACATCTGTTGGGGGTGGAATGCAAGCGCATGGACGCGCCGCGCCTGACGCCGTCGATGCGGATTGTGCTGGAGGATTTGAAGCTGGAGCGCATCGCGGTGGCATATCCCGGTACGCGGCGGTATTCGTTGGCCGAACGAATCGATGCGGTTCCTTTGGAGGCGCTGGCGGATGGGATGGAAGGGTTGTTTCCCGGTGGGTGAACTCCACTTCACCCAGAAAAGCCGCCTGCTGCATGAGGGGCGTTTTTTCATTGACGCTCGGGGATATTTTGGTTGAAAGTGGTTGCTATAAGTGCAACTTTTTTTGCGAGGGGATGACATGAGCAGTATGACGATGGGCGTCAAGCTCGATGAACAGACCCGCGAGCGGTTAAAAACGCTCGGCGAGGCCCGCCGCCGGTCCGCGCACTGGCTGATGCGCGAGGCTATCCGCGAGTATCTCGACCGGGAGGAAGCGGCCGAACGGCGCAATCTGGAGGCGGACGAGGCATGGGCGGAGTATCAGCGCACCGGCCAGTTTGTCGGCGACGAAGCGATGACAGCGTGGCTCGACACCTGGGGTACAGATAAGGAAGGCCCATGCCCGAATCTCGAACAACCGCGCTGATCTGGACTGCCGCCGCCAGATCCGACCTGATCCGATTGCGGAGCTTTATCGAACCGCACAACCCCGAGGCGGCCCGAAGAGCCGCCGACAACATTAAGGAAGCGGTAAAGCTCCTGACGGCGCATCCGGCCATCGGCAAGCGGGTAGAGGAACGGCAGGACCGCGAGCTATTCATCCCGTTCGGCCAACGCGGCTATGTCATGCGGTATCGTCTGGAAGATAAAACCGTTGTTGTCCTTCGTGTCTGGCATGGCCTTGAGGCCCGCGACGAACAGCAATAGGTTAAATTGTTCAACCCGGCGTTTCCCGGTCAGGACAATAGCGCCGGGTTGAGGAACGATAACCAGCCTGCCGGGTTTCCAAGAAACGTGGTGCGACCCCTGATTACTCACCACTACATGTTGTGGCCTCCACGGGAAATCTCATAGAGCCCGTTGCTGAAGGCTGGGCTCGGACATGACGCTTTGATTCCGCCCTTCTCCGATTATGTGCCCGGATGCGCTACAGCAGCTTTCCCTGCTTCAAATCCTGCTGAACCTCTTGAAGAATGTCCGTTATGTCCTCAAGCGCTTCCATGATCTCCTCCGGCGCTTGGCCTTGCACCGCCAGATTGCGGATCAACAGCAGCAGCGGTTCCATCCGTTCCAGATGCCGCACGGTTTCCCAACTCATCGCCTCGTCGATGTGGAACAGCAACCGGTCCCAGTTCGGGAACCCGGCGTGTTCGACTACGTCATCGCGCAGACAACTCCACGCTCCTTGCAGATCGGACAGGATGGTTTTTTCGTAGTGGTCAGGTTCGGTAAAGAAAATCATCGGGCTTGCGCGAGGGTCTATCGTTGTTTTCCGCCCGGCGGATTCCGCGCATTCAGCCACGCTCGGAACTGCTGGCGAATTTCCGGCGGCGGTCCCACGAAGGGTGGCGTGATACCCACTAAGGCCGGGCGGATTTGCACCGGCGATCCCGTGGCTGGCGCCCTCACCTCCAGCACATAGTTTCCCGCCGCCAGGCGCGGCATCTGCACGACGCCTTCCCCGATCACTTGCCCTTGTTCATTCAGCAACCGGCTGGTCACGTCATCCGGCGTGGCCTGAACCCCGATACCGACCGGGCCGGGTTGCGTGACGTGGAAGCCGAATAGCCGCGCCCCGCCGGGAGCCAGCAGGATCGGTTCTCCCCATCCTTCCCCGAGGGCTTGCACAGCGCCGGCCTGCAATTCCAGCACGCCGGCCAATTCCCCTTCCTGCGGCGGCAACAGCAGCAACTCGCTACGACCGGGCGGCAGATAGTGCGCAAACTGCGCGCCCTGTGGATAGAGCATCGGCGACGCCGGCTGACCGTCGCGGCGCACCCCAGCCAGCAACGGCGCTGACCCGCGCCCGTACAGCATGACCGGGTGGTTGAATTCGAGGCGCAGCGCCTGCGCTGGGCCGCGCAGCACCAGCACCGCAGGCGTCTGCGCCGGTTCGGACGGAACCTGCGGCCACGGATCGGAACCTTCCCCCTCCAGCCACGCCGCCAGCAGTCCCGCGCCGTGCTGCAACAGCACCTGCGCCGAACCTTCCAGCGAAATCCGGTTGCCGCGCTGCACCGAGCCGGTGGCGTTCAACACCGTCGCGGAGGCTTCCTGCCCTTGAATGACGAGATCAAGCCCGGTCTGTCCTTCAGCCTGAAACACCCACACCCCCGCCGTCGGTTCAAAACGCCGGAACAGCGCGCCCGGCGTCAGGCGCAGCGCCTGTTCGGAGGTCAGCGACGCCAGACTCCAGGAAACGGGCGCGGGATTCTGGCCGGGATTGACCAGCAACAGCGTGGCGGCCTCCAGGTCGAGGCCATAACTCAGCGGGCGGTCGCCGGTCCACAAGGTCTGTGGCGCGGGATGGCCCCAGCCCAGGACCGCCGCCGTCCGGGCCGGCAGATCGAGACGCAGCCGCTTGAGACCGGCGGGCAACTGCAACAGGCGGGCTGCTTTCGGCGCCAGTTGCGTGCCGCTCATACCAAAGTTCACCGTTTCCGTCGCCGCCAGGCGCAGATCGTGGCGATGCGCGATAACCGGCAATGACGCATCCCGATCACCGGCGTTCCAAAGCGTCATTTCTTCGGCCAGACCCGCCGCTATTGCGCTGTGATCGGCCACGCCCATACCGGCGCCGGCGTCGATGCCCGGTTGTCCCAGGCGAGACTCGACGCGCCAGAATGTCAGCGCCTCTTTCCCGGATGGAGCGGCGGGCAGGCGGGCATCGCGGCCCGCCGGTATCGTCAGTTGCACCGGCGCGGTTTCGGTCAACGCCACCAGCGCGAGACTGAGCCGTTCATCGGACGCAATCGGTTTGAGCAACCACAACTGACGGCTTTGGGGAATCAGGGTGTCGTCGGGCGCGGCTTGCAACACATCGCCGGGCTGAGACGCGCTGCGGAGCGTCGGATCGGCGACCGGCAACCGCAGCGCGCGCGCCGCCGGCAGTTCGACCCGCGCCATGCCCAGCGGCGGATCGATGCCGGCGATCCGTTCCCAGACAACGGTTTGGTCGAGCGGTTGCGGCTTGGCGTTCAGGGCGCGGCTCTGCAACCGGATCGGCGCTTTGCCGCCGTCGTTGCCCCAAACCCGTAGGCGACGCGCGGCCCCCGGTTCTGCCGACAGCATCGCCAGCCACGCCGAGCGCCCGGAAGCGGTATCCAGCGCCCGCCAACCGCCGCCGGGTTCCTGCTCTTCCAGGCTCAGGGTCAATTCGCCCGCCGAACGGGCGGCAAACAGTCGGCAACCCGCCGCATCAACGTTGGTCAGGGGAAAGACGCGAACGCCGCCATCCGCCAGTTCGCTATCGCCATTCAGCGATAGAGCCGACGCTGGCGCTTCACTGGGCAGGCGGAGAGCAATCCAGACTGCCTGATCGTCGATCCAGCCGTTGCGCCCCCCGTCTCGAACCGTTGCTGATTCGGCGGGATCGTCTTCCGCCGTTTCCTCAGTGGATTCCTCGGCATCGGACGTCTCGGCTTCCTCTGAAGATTCATCAGTCTCGGATTTGTCCTCCTGTAAATTGACTTCCTCGACCGTCACTGCATAGTGGCCCGCCTTGAGTGGTTGCGAGATGAGGAAATCCCAGCCATCCGCGCGGTCGTCGCTATGGGCGAGAACCTGTCCCGCCGCATCCTTAAGCGTCGCCCGCACATCCCGGCGACCCAGAGAGGCGATTTCCACCACCTGATCGCGCCCTACCGATAAAGGAATTCGGGCGGGCAAGCGCGCAAGCAGCCGGGGTTGATCGGGCAGCAACTGCCCGGTCCAGGCGCTGAGGGTGTAATCCAGTTGATTATTGCGGCCCAGCGCTTCGGTCAGCAGCCGGTATTGCCCCGGCGGAACCCGCCCCCGATACGCCACGCGGTCGGAAAAGCGCGCCACGTCCCGCCATTCCGGGCCGTCACGCCGTTGCAGTTGCCCGCGCATTCCCTCGCTAATTTCCAGGCGCAGATCGGTTTCGCCGATCAGCGCAAACTCCCACTGATCGGGAATGCGGGTTTCCCCTTCGCCGGCCGGTTCCAGCCAGCGGTAGGCTTGCCGACCGTTCATGGTGAGCCGATGCGGCCCATGGCCTTGCAAGGGTGCGGGCTCCACTGCTGGCGCTACCGCATTTGCCAGCACCCGACCCGCAACGTCGGTGGGCAGGATGACTAGACGATAATCACCAGCGGGCAGATCGGTCGAGAACGAACCGGTCTGGCCGGGCGGCAGAATGGGCCAACCATCGGCGTCTTCGAGGCGGAGTAGGTAGTTTTTCGCCAGGCCGATGACTTGCAATGAGTAGGTTCCGCCCGGCGGCGGCGCCGTAAACCGGTAGACCTGGCCTTCGCCCGCCGCCAAGGAGGCGCGCGTCGGCGTCTCGAAGCTCAGTAGTCCACCCTCGCGCAGCGGCGCGCGCCGCAACAGCAGTTGCGCATGGCCGGCAGCGCCTTGGCGGCTTCCCGCGCTGAGCAGGTAATGTCCTGGCCGCAGATAGTTCTGAATGAGAAAGTTGTGGCCCACTCCGTTCGCTTCCGCTTCGGCAATCCGTGGCGCCAGCCGGGTCCGCAACCGTCCCTGGGTCCATAACCGGCCCGCCGTTTCCAGACGGAACAGACCCGGTTCCCGCACCTCGATGCCGACGGATTGATCCTGGTCGGCGGCCAGTTCCAGCGCCAGGGGCTTGGGTTCGGTCAAAAGCGCCAGCGGTTGCTGGTCAGCCTGGCCCAGATTCGTCGGCAGCGGCGCGGGCGGAACCGGGTCCGGCTGCCAGTGCAGGGACCAGGCCACCGGGTTCTCGGCGGGCGCGTTCAGACGCACTTGATGCGCGCCGGCGTCCACGCGGATCGAGGTTGCCGCTGGGCCGTCATCAACGGCCAGGGGCTGTGGTTGCCCCTGCTCATCCCAGGCGTTGAGCATCCCCTTGCCGGGAACGGTGACAGTCAGCTTCAGGCTCTCAGCCGCCGCCAGCGGCGCCAGCAGCGGTTCACGCAGGGAAAGCGGCAGCTCACGCTGGAACAGGCCGACCGGGACTTGGGGCCGCTGATTGAGAAACAGGCGGGTGGAACCGGGCGCCTGGAGCGATGGAAATCGCGCGGCGGCTATCGTCACCGGGCGACCGGCGCCGGCAGGCAAACCCGCCGACTGGAATTGCACCTCGACGATGCCGCGCTGATCCTGATCCGGCCTCAGTTCCAGGCGGTAGAAACCGGCGTCCAGGGTCCAACGGGGGCCGCTGCGGGATTTGACGGCTGGAGAGTCCGAGGCGAGCAGCGGCTTGAGCGTGGCCGTCAGTGGAAGCCCCTGGGTCTGGATTTCAAACTGTCCGGCGGCGACGATTTCGATGAATAGTTCGGTCGGCCCCAGCAGGTTAAAGCGCCCGCGCCAGGTGGAATCCTTGTCGAAACGCGGGGCGTTGGAAGCCAGAATTTGCCAGTTCGGGTGGTCGGAATCCTTGAGGTTCCGCCGCCAGGCCAGCACCGCCGTCAATGGGGGATGATCGCGTTCGTCGCCGGCGGAAATCAGGTTGATCCAATACTCGCCGCCTGGTTGCGGCAGGTCTCCCGCCACCCGTTTGAAATTTTGCCAGACGTAACCTTGGCCCTGGGAGCCTTGGATGGTGATGAGCCGATCCGCATCGGAGCTGAAGGAAGTTTCCCAAACCGGCCAGCGAGTTTTTTTGGTAAAGGCGAACGCCGCGCCCCGCGCCTGTTTGACGCCGTTGCGTTCAATATCCGCCACTTCGCCCTGCACGGCGGCGGCGGTGGGCAGTTCGAGACGCCCATAATCGGACGCGGGCGTCGCCACGATGAAACGGTCGATGCCGAGCGGGCCGATGGCGCGCCATTGCCGCGTCGCCGACTCGATTCTGGGGACGCCCAAGCGCAGATACAGCGGTTTGTCTTCGCTCTGCTGGGTCCATGGCGCTTGCTCCCGGCCCCCGTAGAGCGTCACCCGATAAAATCCGGGATCGAGCGCCGTATCCAGCGTCAGCACCGTCAGCGGTCGACCGGGCTGGGGTTCCAAAGTCCGCCGGTCGACCGGCAGATCCAGCAGCGTCAAGCCGTCCCGCCACAGATGAAGCGAATCGAGCCAGCGCCCGCCGGCCTCCAGAAAAACCGGTCCCCGCTCCTTCACTTCCAGCCAGTAGGAACGCTGCTGGTAATCGCCCAACTCGCTGACGATGGGTTCTAGCAGCGGCAGTCGTTGCGGCTTGGGCTGTAATTCCACGAAGGGCCGCACGGTGATGGTCGCGGCGGCGGGCGCCTGGGGCGCTCCGCGCAGGATCAACTTGTAGCGTCCCTGATCGAGAAAGCGATCCAGACGGCCATCGCGCTGGCCGGGGACGCCATCGCTGGCGACTGGCCCGTTCATATAGTCGATCAATTCCAGCGCGACGCCGGTTTTGCTCTGGGCGCTGATCGCATAGCGGCCGGCGGTCGGCGCTTCAAAATAAGTCGTTTGTCGCCCCTGAGGCGGCAGTTCCACCGCGCTGACAATAGCCGTTGGTTGAGCCAGGGCGGGAGCGAACGACTGGGCAAACGTCAGCCCGGCGAACATCATCCAACACCCAACGATCAGGATTCGCATGGCATTTGATTGGATCAACTTCGGCGGCCCGGTGATCAAGCGTGGCGAGCCCGTCGAGGCGCGCAATTGCTTCACGAAAGGAGACAGGGTTTTAGCACACGATCCGGGATGGAGTTGGAACAGCGATAGCCGAACCCATCTGGGTTCCGGTCATGGCGTAGCGGCCTTATGGCCCTAAATAGAAGGCAGCAGCGTACCCTGGCGCATCTCGATCCATTTCTCTCGCATGAACCGATACTTCGTGGGGATGTCGCGCAGCGAGAGCACTGCGACCAGTCGATTCCCATCCACAACCGGCAGATGGCGAAACCCGTGCTCGTGCATGAGATTCAAGGCATCACAAGGAGTCCTGTCGGCAGTGATGGTTATGGGGTTCTCCGTCATTACCCGCATCACCGGAGTACGCTCCGGGTCGAGCCGGGACACCACTACCCGGCTGACCAGATCGCGTTCGGTAAAAATCCCGATCAAGTCGGTTCCCCGCATGACCGGTAAAGCCCCGACGCGATGCGTTGTCATGAGGGCAGCCGCCTCATACACGCTAAGCTCTGGGTTAATGCTAAAAACTGTTTGGTTGGTGACCATCTCGCGGATCGAAGGATTCATTGCATTCCCCCTAATTAAGGATTAGGTGAGTAAAAAACTTGTAATTAAGTTGTAGCAATGCAGCCAATAATTCGCAAGACATTCGTAGTTGATACGAGGTAATTGCAAAATTATTTCGTAGCATCTTAAAGTACGGGTTTTACCCAAATTTCATACCTAAAAATAGGTAAAAACCGGGCTTTTTCAAACTTATTATGCTAATAAAGCCAAAACAAGCTACT
>WBZP01000298.1_pt1 | contig 68683 bp, 57 predicted proteins | sample 5204301 | NCBI WGS metagenome assembly WBZP01 (sample SAMN12412401, study PRJNA552823) | activated sludge metagenome | isolation source: activated sludge from nitrification reactor of wastewater treatment plant... | place: USA: Pennsylvania | collected 2017 | reverse complement strand
TGCGTTTCCCACCGCCCGCCCCCAGGCCGGCGGCTGCCCACAAGCTCCACAAACCTTCATCATCGGTCCATGAAATCAGCAATTCAAAACCGAGCGTTCAGACTCATACCTCAATTGGAATTGACTGGGGCAACCGCAACTGGCATTGTTGCCAGATGCCGGAAGCGATTCTTTCGATGGTTGAATTCGACTGTGTCGAGGTTACCTGACGGGAGCCATCGAAGCGCCTAAGTTGGCGGGCGGACTATCCAAACCGTCCCGACATGAAGGATAATCCGACTTTTTTCCGGATGCCCTCATTCAGGTCACGAGTGGGCATGGCGGACGACCGACATGAACTCAAACGTCTCGCAGCAGCCAGTTTTCACTCCCATCACCGGCGCCCTCCGTGCCTTGGCCATGGATGCCGTACAGCGGGCCAACTCCGGGCATCCAGGCGCACCGCTGGGCATGGCCGAAATCGCCGAGGCGCTCTGGCGCCGGCATCTGCGCCACAATCCGACAAACCCCCGGTGGCCCGACCGCGACCGCTTCGTGCTGTCCAACGGCCACGGCTCGATGCTGATCTACGCCCTGCTCCACCTGACCGGCTACGATCTGACGATCGACGACCTGAAGAGTTTCCGGCAGTTGCACTCGAAGACCGCCGGGCACCCGGAGCATGGCGTCACCGTCGGCGTCGAAACGACCACTGGCCCGCTCGGCCAGGGTATTGCCAACGCCGTCGGCATGGCACTGGCCGAAAAGGTCCTGGCCGCCGAATTCAACCGGCCCGGGCACACGATCGTCGATCACCACACCTATGTCTTTCTCGGTGACGGCTGCCTGATGGAAGGCATCTCGCACGAAGCCTGCTCCCTTGCCGGCACTCTCGGTCTGGGCAAGCTGATCGCCTTTTGGGACGACAACGGCATTTCCATCGACGGTCATGTCGCGGGCTGGTTCACCGACGACACGCCAAAGCGTTTCGCGTCCTACGGCTGGCATGTGATCGCCGATGTGGACGGCCATGACGGCGATGCCGTCGAGCGTGCCATTCTCGCCGCCAAGTCGGTTGCCGACAAGCCAAGCCTGATCTGCTGCAGGACGACCATCGGTCGCGGCGCGCCGAACAAGCAAGGTGGCCACGACTGCCATGGCGCGCCACTGGGCCCGGACGAGGTTGTCGCGGCCCGCGAATACATCGGCTGGCCGCATGCTCCGTTCGAAATTCCGGCGGACGTCTACGCCACCTGGAATGGCAAGGTGCGCGGCGCCTTTTTTGAAGAGAACTGGAACAACCGCTTCACCGCCTATCGATCCGCCTTTCCCATCGAGGCCGCCGAGTTCGAGCGCCGGGTGATCAAGGGCGAACTGCCGACCGCGTGGGAAGGTGCCAAGTCCACCTACATCGGCGCGGCCCGGGACAAGGCCGAGAACATCGCTACCCGCAAGGCCTCGCAGAACGCCATCGCCGCCCTCGTGCCCGTACTGCCGGAACTGTTCGGCGGCTCGGCCGACCTGGCCGGCTCCAATCTGACCCTGGTCAAGGGCAGCAAGGGCGTCACCCGCAGCGAAGGCGGCAACTACTGCTACTACGGCGTCCGCGAATTCGGCATGACCGCCATCGCCAACGGTCTCGCGCTGCACGGCGGCCTGCTGCCTTACACCGCGACCTTCCTCGTTTTCTCGGACTACGCCCGCAACGCCATCCGCATGGCGGCACTGATGAGGTTGCGCCAGATCATGGTCTATACCCATGACTCCATCGGTCTCGGCGAAGACGGCCCGACGCACCAGCCGGTCGAGCACATCCCCAGCCTGCGCATCATCCCGAACCTTGACGTCTGGCGTCCAGCCGATGCGACCGAAACGGCGATTGCCTGGACTGCTGCGGTCGACCGGAAAAATGGCCCGACTTTGCTCGCGCTGTCACGCCAGAACCTGCCGACCGTGACTGCCGCTGTTGCCGATGCCGATATTGCGCGGGGCGGCTACGTGCTTTCCGGCTGCGTCGGCCAGGCGCAGCTCACGATCATCGCCACCGGCTCCGAAGTCAAGCTGGCGCTCGATGCACAGGCGGCCCTCGCGAGCGAAGGCATCGCCACCCGCGTCGTTTCGATGCCGTGCACCAGCGTTTTCGACCGCCAGAGCGCCGATTACCAGGCGGCTGTCCTTGGCAACGGCGAGAAACGCATCGCCATCGAAGCAGCGCATCCTGACTTCTGGCGCAAGTACGTCGGCCTGCACGGCGCTGTCATCGGCATCGACCGGTTCGGCGAGTCGGCCCCGGCCGGCCAGATCTTCGAACTGTTCGGCTTCACTGTCGCCCATGCCGTCAAGACGGCGAAAGAACTATTGTCCTGATTTCTTAACGCTCGTTTCTAAGGGGAAGCTCCATGGCTATCAAGGTCGGTATCAACGGTTATGGTCGTATCGGTCGCTGCACGCTGCGCGCCATTTACGAACTGGGTCTGGAAGATGAGTTTGAAATCGTCGCCATCAATGCCTCCGGCGATCTCAAGACCAACGCCCACCTGACCAAGTACGACACCACGCACGGCCGCTTCGGGACCTCTGTCGAGACAGAAGGTGAAAGCGCGATGATCGTCAATGGCAAGTCGATCCCCTTCTACTCGACCAAGAACCCGCAGGACATCAACTGGGCCGACCACGGCGTTGACGTGCTGCTCGAATGCACCGGCGCCTATACCTCGAAGGCCAGGGCTCAAGTCCTGCTCGACCAGGGCGCCAGGCGCGTGCTGATCTCCGCTCCGGGCGGCGACGACGTCGATGCGACCATCGTCTATGGCGTCAATTCCGACCTGCTGACGCAAGCCATGACGGTCGTTTCCAATGCCTCGTGCACGACCAACTGCCTGGCTCCGGTCGCCAAGGTGCTGCAGGACAACATCGGCATCAAGAAGGGTTTGATGACGACAATCCACGCTTACACCAATGACCAGGTCCTGGTTGATGTGCGCCACAAGGATCTGCGCCGCGCCCGCGCCGGCGCCCAGAACATCATCCCGACCAAGACCGGTGCTGCTGCTGCGGTCGGCCTGGTGTTGCCGGCCCTGAAGGGACGCGTTGACGGTTTTGCGCTGCGCGTGCCGACGATCAATGTGTCGCTGGTCGACCTGACCTTCACGGCCGAGCGCCCGACCTCCAAGGACGAGATCAACCAGTTGATGACCGCCGCTTCCCAAGGCGCCCTCAAAGGCATCCTGGCGGTCAACAACGAGCCGCTCGTTTCCTCCGACTTCAACCACGACCCGGCATCCTCGACCTTCGATGCGACGCAAACCCGCGTCATCGACGGCAACCTGGTCAAGGTTCTGGCCTGGTACGACAACGAGTGGGGCTACTCCTGCCGCATGCTGGATGCCGCCCGCGCCTGGATGAACGCCAGGTAACACCTGACGGACGGTTCCCCTTGCCCCCGCCGATGCGGGGCAAGTTGCATCAAGACTGAGAGAAGAATCGCTTCACCCTAATTGCCAACAGGAGACTCCGATGAATTCGCGCAAGACCAGCATCACCGCCGTAGCCCTTTGTCTTTCCCTGACCATGGCTGTCGCGATGGCGGAGGAAAAGAAGCCGGTCGAAGGTGACGCCCAGACGGTCACTGGCAACCCCCCGGCCGACAGCACATTCGCCAAGGTCAAACCCGGCATGAAATTCGATGAAGCTGCCACAATCCTGGGCAAGCCAGACGCCATTAGCGCCTATTGCACGGGCAAGCACACGATACCGTTCTATTTTGGCAACGACAAGGCCCGCACCAACCAGTACTTCAAGGGCCAAGGCACTGTCATCTTCTTCACCGAAGTCAGCACATGGAGTGTCGGTCGGTACAAGCACTGCTCGCCCAAGGATCCAATTGAGGTCGCGGAAGTGCATTACGACCCGAACGAAGGCGGAGTTGCCCCCAAGGAAAGTGAAGAAGCCAAGAAGGACCCGGCCCAGGCCGAAAAGTAAATTGCGCAACCAGCTTCGCCTCGCCATCAACGGCTACGGCCGCATCGGCCGCTGCTTTCTGCGCTCCCTGATGGAATCGCCGAACGCTGGAAATCTTGAGGTCGTTGCGATCAACGAACCGGCCAATCTGGAAAGCATGGCTTATCTGACGCGCTACGACTCGACGCATGGACGTCTGCGTGGCGAGGTGGAAATCGTCGATTCGGCGCTGATCGTCAATGGCCAGCGCATTGCTGTCAGCCATGCCAAGACACCGGAACCCGTCGACTGGCGCGCCCTGGGAATCGATCTGCTGGTCGAATCCTCCGGCAGTTACGGTCGACGTCCCGAACTGACCCGTTTTCTCGATGCCGGCTGCCCGCGCCTGCTGCTCGCCCATCCTGGCCTGAGCGGCAGCGACGTCGATGCGACGATTGTCAGCGGCATCAACCAGAACACCCTGACCGGCAACGAGCGTATTGTTTCGGCCGCCTCGTGCACGACCAACGCCGTCGTTCCGTTGCTTGACCTGATCGAGCGCGAGATCGGCGTTGACCAGGCGCTGTTGACCACGCTGCATTCGGTCATGAACGATCAGCCGCTGATCGATGGCTACCACCACGACGACCTGCGCCGGACCCGCTCGGCCATGCAGTCAATTATCCCGGTGTCCACCGGCCTCGCCCGCGGCGTCGAGCGCCTGTTACCGCAACTGGCGGGGCGCGTCCAGGCCAAGGCGATCCGCGTGCCGACCCCCAACGTCTCGGCCATCGACCTGACGATCAGCACCCAGCGTCCGGTTTCCGTGCACAGCATCAACGCCTTGCTTGTCGCTGCCACCGAGGGTCCGCTCGCCGATCTGATCGCCTTCTCGGAAGAGGCGCATGCCTCGATCGATTTCAACCACGACTCCCATTCCGCCATCGTCGATGGCAGCCAGACGCGCACCGCCGGCACCCACCTGGTCAACCTGTTCGTCTGGTTCGACAACGAATGGGGATTTGCCAATCGCATGCTGGAGGTGGCCAATCATTGGTCACGCCTCTGGCCGGCAAAAAGTACCTAAACACGCACAGGAGAGAACCATGAATGTCATCAAGCTGACCGACCTCGATGTTTCGGGCAAGCGCGTCTTCATCCGCGCCGACCTCAACGTGCCGCAGGACGAAGCCGGCAATATCACCGAGGACACCCGTATTCGCGCCTCGCTGCCGTCGATCAGGTACTGCCTGGAAAGAGGCGCCGCCGTCATGGTCACCTCCCACCTCGGCCGTCCGAGCGAAGGCGAATTTCACCCCGAGGACAGCTTGACGCCGGTTGCCGTGCGACTGGGTCAGATGCTGCACCTGCCAGTACGCCTGATCACCGACTGGGTGGATGGCGGTTTCGAAGTCAAGCCGGGGGAAGTCGTCCTGCTCGAAAATTGCCGCGTCAACAAGGGCGAAAAAAAGAACAACGACGAACTGGCCCAGAAGATGGCCAAGCTCTGCGACATCTTCGTCAATGACGCGTTCGGCACCGCGCACCGTGCCGAAGCCACGACCCACGGTATCGCCAGGTACGCCCCGGTCGCCTGCGCCGGCATGCTGATGGGCGCCGAAATCGACGCGCTGGGCAAGGCCCTGCATAACCCGAAGCATCCGCTGGTCGCCATCGTTGGCGGCTCCAAGGTCTCATCCAAGCTGACCATTCTCAAGTCGCTGGCGAGCAAGGTTGACCAGTTGATCGTTGGCGGCGGCATTGCCAATACGTTTCTGCTCGCTGACGGCAAGCGCATCGGTGACTCTCTCGCTGAAGCCGATCTCGTCAAGGAAGCTCATGTCATCATGGACATCATGAAGGCGCGCGGTGCCGAAGTGCCGCTGCCGACCGACGTCGTCGTCGCCGACGAGGTCTCCGCGCTGGCCCGCGCCAACAAGATTTCGGTTGACGATGTCGCGGCCCATGACCGCATCCTCGACATCGGCCCGAAGACTGCCGCCAAGCTTTCGGAAATCATCGCCAACGCCGGCACCATCGTCTGGAACGGCCCGGTCGGAGTTTTCGAGCTGCCGCAGTTCGCCGGCGGCACCAAGATGCTCGCTTCGGCCATCGCGCACTCTGAAGCTTTCTCGATTGCCGGCGGCGGCGACACGCTGGCCGCCATCGCCAAGTTCCATATTCATGACGACGTCGGCTATATCTCCACCGGCGGCGGCGCCTTCCTGGAATTCCTCGAAGGCAAGACCCTGCCGGCCATCGCCATTCTCGAAGAACGCGCAGCAAAATAGGGTCACAAATCGCGTTGACCGTGGCATTGCTGCGGTCGACTGAAAGACAGCACCGAGAACTGAACACAAGGACCGAAGACATGCCACGCCACACCAAGATCGTCGCCACGCTGGGCCCCTCCTCCTCGACGCCTGAGGTTCTCGAGCGCATGGTCGCGGCCGGTATCGACGTCGTGCGCCTGAACTTTTCGCACGGCACCGCCGACGATCACCTCGCCCGTGCCGTCTGCATCCGCAATGCGGCGGCAAAGGTGGGACGCACGGTCGGCATCCTCGCCGACTTGCAGGGCCCGAAGATTCGCGTCGGCAAGTTTGCAGACGGCAAGGTCATGCTGGTTGATGGCGAAACATTCATCCTTGACGCCCATTGCACACTCGGCAATCAGGAGCGCGTCGGTCTCGATTACAAAAACCTGCCCAAGGACGTCAAGCCAGGCGACATGCTGCTGCTCGACGATGGGCGTCTCAAGCTCGAAGTCGTCACCGTGCGCGGTCACGAGATAAATACCCGGGTCCTGGTCGGCGGCGAGCTCTCCAACAACAAGGGGATCAACCGCCAGGGCGGCGGCCTGACCGCTCCCGCGCTCACCGCCAAGGACATGGAAGACATCAAGACGGCGACGCAGATGAATGCCGACTTCGTGGCCGTCTCCTTCCCGAAGGCGGCTGCCGACATGTACATGGCCCGCCAGTTGCTCCGTGCCGCCGGCAGCAGTGCGCTGCTGATCGCCAAGATCGAGCGCGTCGAGGCGGTCCAGAACCTCGAGGAAATCCTCGATTCCTCCGACGGCATCATGGTGGCGCGTGGCGATCTCGCGGTCGAAGTCGGCGACGCTGCTGTCCCGGCGCTGCAGAAGCGGATGATCCGCGTCGCGCGTGACCGCAACAAACTGACCATCACCGCGACGCAGATGATGGAGTCGATGATCGTCTCGCCGGTACCGACTCGGGCCGAGGTGTCGGACGTCGCCAACGCGGTGCTCGATGGCACCGACGCGGTCATGCTTTCGGCCGAAACCGCCAGCGGCAAGTACCCGGTCGAGACCGTCGAGTCGATGGCGCGCATCTGCGTCGAGGCCGAGCGTTCGGACGAAGTCACCCTCGACATCGAGTTTCTTGATCGCGTATTCACCCGAATTGATCAGTCCATCGCCATGGCGACGATCTGGACGGCGCATCACCTCAAGGTCAAGGCCATCGCCGCCCTGACACAGTCCGGGTCGACGGTGCTGTGGATGAGCCGGCTCAATTGCGGCGTGCCAATCTACGCCCTGACCCCCGACGCCGAAACGATCGGCCGCATGGTGCTCTACCGCGAGGTCTATCCGGTCCTGATGCGACAGCCGCACACCAACCGCGACCAGCTCCTGGCCGAAGCCGAGCAACTGCTCATCGAGCGCGGCGCCGTCGCGCGCGGCGACCTGCTCGTACTCACCATCGGCGAGCCAATCGGCTATCCCGGCGGCACCAACACGCTGAAGATCGTCCGCGTCGGCGAGCACTAAACGGCAGTCGCGGCGCGCCGCGTCCGAGGAGGCGCCAAGAGCCTCCGGGTGTCGATCGGGTTTTTCGAGAATTCGCCGACGCTGCTGAACTTCACGGCGGCAGTCCGGTCAATCGCTGGAGTGACGGCCGTTTCGTCCCGCAGGAGTTGTCGATGTCCGGTTACCCATCTACACGCCGCCCGCTACCAGAATCCGGAGCAGGCGTCAGTTATCACTCGCTGCCCGCCCTGCAGGCGCTGGGGTTCCCACATCTGAACCGCTTGCCGGTCTCACTGCGCATCGTTCTCGAAAGCCTGTTGCGCAACCATGATGGCAAGATCATTGACGATGTCCATATCCGCCAGCTGGCCAGCTGGCAGCCGACGGCGCCGCGCGTCGAAGAAATTCCCTTCACGGTGGCACGCGTCGTCCTCCAGGACTTTACCGGCGTGCCTCTGCTTGCCGATCTCGCCGCCATGCGCGATGTCGCAGTGGCGCTGGGGCGGCCCGCCAAACTGATCGAGCCGCTGGTGCCGGTCGATCTGGTGGTCGACCACTCGGTGATGGTCGATCACTTCGGCACGCCAGCGGCGCTTGATCTCAACATGAAACTGGAGTTCGCCCGCAATCGCGAACGCTATGCTTTCATTAAGTGGGGAATGCAGGCCTTCGATAGCTTCAGCGTCGTGCCGCCGGGAATCGGGATCGTCCATCAGGTCAATCTCGAATACCTGGCGCCAGGCGTCCACTGCCGCGACGGACTGGTGTTTCCCGACTCGCTGGTCGGCACCGACAGCCACACGACCATGATCAACGGCATCGGTGTCGTCGGCTGGGGGGTCGGCGGCATCGAGGCGGAAGCGGCCATGCTCGGCCAGCCGGTGTATTTCCTGACCCCCGATGTCGTTGGCGTCGAACTGACGGGTGCCCTGCAAGCCGGCGTCACCGCCACCGATCTCGTGCTGACGCTGACCGAGTTGCTGCGCCAGGCCAAGGTGGTCGGCAAGTTCGTCGAATTTTTCGGTATTGGGACGGCCAGCCTGGCAGTGCCGGATCGTGCCACGATTGCCAACATGGCCCCTGAGTATGGCGCGACGATGGGGTATTTTCCGGTCGACGAGAACACACTGACCTATTTGCGCCAGACCGGGCGCAGTCCGGAGGCGGTCGCCCTGTTCGGGTCGTACTTCCGTGCCCAGGGACTCTTTGGCGTACCGCGCGCCGGCGATATCGACTATTCGCAGACTTTGCGGCTCGATCTCTCCACCATCGTGCCGTCACTGGCCGGACCCAAGCGTCCGCAGGATCGTATCGCCCTGCCGGCAGCGAAAGCGGAATTTACCCGCCTGTTTTCGGCAGCACCGGCCGACGGTGGTTTCTCTCTTCCGCCTGCGGCGCTGGCCGGGCGGGTCGCGACCACGGCTGGCTACGATGTGGGCTCAGGCGACGTGCTGATCGCCGCCATCACGTCTTGTACCAATACCTCCAACCCGAGCGTGATCCTGGCTGCCGGCTTGCTGGCCAAGAAGGCGGTCGAACGCGGCTTGTCCGTACCGTCCCGGATCAAGACGTCGCTCGCACCAGGCTCCCGCGTGGTCACCGACTACCTGACGCGCACCGGCCTTCTGCCTTATCTTGAGAAGCTCGGCTTCGCCGTTGCGGCGTATGGCTGCACCACCTGCATCGGCAACTCGGGCGACCTGTCTGCCGAACTGAACACGGCCATCGTCGAGCACCAGCTGGTCTGCGCGGCAGTGCTTTCCGGCAATCGCAATTTCGAGGCGCGCATTCATCCCAATTTGAAGGCCAACTTCCTTGCCAGCCCGCCGCTGGTCGTCGCCTACGCGCTGGCCGGCAGCCTGCTGACCGATCTGACTCGCGAGCCGCTGGCCCATGACGCCGCTGGGCAACCAGTGTGGCTGCACGAGCTTTGGCCAACGCCCAAGGAAATTGCCACGCTTCTGGTCGAAGCCACCGACCCGGCCGCCTACCGGCGCCTCTACGCCGACCTTCCTCATGGCAACCCACTGTGGAGCGCCATCCGCGGCGCCGCCGGCGACGCCTACGACTGGCCGCCGTCGACCTACATTGCGCGGCCACCGTTTCTCGCCGACTTTGCCCTGCAACCTGCGCCTACAGCGGCGATCCACGGTGCGCGCGCGTTGGTGATTCTCGGCGATTCGGTCACCACCGACCACATTTCACCTGCCGGCTCGATCAAGCCATCTGTTCCCGCTGGCGAGTGGCTGCAGGCGCAGGGAGTGGCACCCGGCGATTTCAATTCCTACGGCGCCCGGCGAGGCCAGCACGAGGTGATGGTGCGCGGTACATTTGCCAATGTCCGGCTGCGCAACCTGATGCTGGCGCCTGACGCCATGGTATCCCTCCCGGAGGGCGGCTTCACCGTCTTCTACGGTCAACTCGGCACGACGGGCGAGATTCTTTCCATCTTCGAAGCGGCCCGGCGTTACCAGGAGGCCGGCGTCCCCTGTCTCGTTTTCGGCGGTGAGGAATACGGCACCGGTTCGAGTCGCGACTGGGCAGCCAAGGGCACACGCCTGCTCGGTGTGCGCGCGATAATTGCCCGCAGCTTCGAGCGCATCCATCGCGCCAACCTGATCGGCATGGGCGTCTTGCCGCTTCAGTTTCTGGGTGAGGACTCAGCGCAGTCACTCGGCCTTACCGGTGACGAGACCTTTTCGATATCCGGCGTCGGCGCAAGTCCCCGGCCGCGGCAGGAAGTCCAACTGACCATCCGGCAAGCAAATGGCGATGAGCGCGTGCTTCGGCTGTGCCTGCGCATCGACACACCAGTCGAAGTCGAGTACTTCCGCCATGACGGCATCCTTCCCTATGTGCTCCGCCAACTGCTCGCAGCGCCCGCCCCCTAGTCAATTCCCTGCGGGCCCGAAAATCGCGGTACACTTTTGACTTTGAATGGCTGGCGGTTGCCAGCCGACGCACCCCTGACCGGAGATTTTTCATGCCTCTCGTTTCAATGCGCCAACTGCTCGACCATGCCGCCGAAAACAGCTATGGCCTGCCCGCCTTCAACGTCAACAACATGGAGCAGGTCTGGGCCATCTGCGAAGCCGCCAGCCAGCTTGACGCCCCAGTCATCATGCAGGCCTCGGCCGGCGCCCGCAAATACGCCGGCGAACCCTTCCTGCGCCACCAGATTCTCGCCGCCCTCGAAGCCTATCCGCATCTGCCCATCGTCATGCATCAGGACCACGGCCAGAGCCCGGCGGTGTGCATGTCGGCAATCCGCTCCGGCTTCACCTCGGTGATGATGGATGGCTCGCTCGAAGCCGACGGCAAGACCACTTCTTCCTACGAATACAACATCGCCGTTTCGCGCGAAACCGTCAAGTTCGCGCACGCCATCGGCGTTTCGGTCGAAGCCGAACTCGGCGTCCTCGGTTCGCTCGAAACCATGATGGGCGACAAGGAAGACGGCCACGGCGCTGACGGTCACATGACCCGTGAGCAGTTGCTGACCGACCCCGACCAGGCCGCCGACTTCGTCAAGCAGACCAACTGCGACGCGCTGGCCATCGCCATCGGCACCAGCCACGGCGCCTACAAATTCACCAAGAAGCCAACTGGCGACATCCTCGCCATCGACCGCATCAGGGAGATCCACGCCCGCATCCCGAACACCCATCTGGTCATGCACGGCTCTTCTTCAGTCCCGCAGGAACTGCTCGCCGAAATCCGCGAATTCGGCGGCGACATGAAGGAAACCTACGGCGTGCCGGTCGAGGAAATCGTCAACGGCATCAAGCACGGTGTGCGCAAAATCAACATCGATACCGACATCCGTCTGGCGATGACCGGGGCCATCCGCCGCTACTTCGCGGAGAACCCGTCCAAGTTCGACCCGCGCGACTACCTGAAACCGGCCCGCGAAGCCGCCAGGAAGATCTGCCTGGCCCGTTTCGAAGCCTTCGGCTGCGCCGGCCGCGCCAGCCAGATCAAAGTCATCCCGCTCGACAAGATGGCCGAGCGTTACGCCAGGGGCGAGTTGAACCAGATCGTCAATTGAGTCCGAGACCAAGCGGTTGCCCGGTTCCGTTGCAGGACTTGCGACGGATCGGCAAAGTTCTGAACGGCACAAAGACTTTGAACCATGATTGCGTAAGCCACTCAAAGCTCGGTAGTCAATACGAGGAGAAGGGCATGAAGAAACTGTTTTCCGTACTTGTGGCTGCAGTCTTTGCGATTGGCAGCGTTTCTGCGATTGCCTGCGGTGACAAGGCAAAGGATGAAAAGCAGATGAGCACGCCGTCCAAGCCGAAGATCTGAGGCAGGACGTGACGAAAAGGCAGCTTCGGCTGCCTTTATTGCGTTTACGGGCGCATCAGAAAGAGCTGGGGATCGACCGCGGTATTGTTCAGGATGACCGCCCAGTGCAGATGGGGGCCGGTCACGCGGCCAGTGCCCCCAGCCGCGCCAAGCGTCTCGCCTCTTTTCACCGTCTGACCGGTGCGCACGTCGATGCGCGACAGGTGCATGTAGGCGGTGATCAGCCCTTGCCCGTGGTCGATGAACACGGTGTTGCCATTGAAGAAATAGTCGCCGGTATTGGCCACCACCCCGGCGGCCGGCGCCTTGACCGGCGCCCCGGTGCCGACCGCGACATCGAGCCCGGCATGCGGATTGCGCGGCTGGCCATTGAAGATGCGGCGCAGGCCGAAGCGCGACGATAGCGGGCCATTCGCCGGCAGCGCGAAGTCGGTATCCGGAATGCCATCGCTGAAGCGGCGCTTGACGGTGTCGGTGACCTCCCGCTCGCGGGCGATGCGGGCCAGGTCGTCCGGATCGGGATCGACCTTGCGCTTGTCCTTGATCGTCAGGCGCTGCTCGGGATAAGTCTTGCTACGTACGGCCACATTCCTCACTGTCGCGGTCGACCCCGAAAAAACGCTGATTTCCGTTTCTCCAGGTACGGCGTCGAGCGGGATGCCGAACAGCGCAAACCAGCGCCCCTTGTCGGCGACGACGGCCAGTGCCTGTTCGCCCCGACGTGCGGTCGGCACTGGCTGGCTGACCGGACCAAGGTCGATGACGGCAACACCGCCGGGAACCGGAGTGTGCGCCGGCAGGGCAAAGGCGGGCGCGGCCAGGGCCACGGCCAGCAGCCACGGCAGACGGACAGCCAAAGCCTTTATAGCTGCGCTGCCTTGAAGGTATTGCACTGGTTCATGTCGCCGGTTTCGAAACCGCGCTTGAACCAGCGGACGCGCTGATCGGAGCTGCCGTGGGTAAAGCTCTCCGGAACGATGCGCCCCTGCGCCTGCTGCTGCAGACGGTCGTCGCCGATGGCCGAGGCGGCGTTCAGCGCTGCTTCGAGGTCGCCGGGCTCGAGAACGCCCTTCATGGTGTCGGTGCGCTTGCCCCAGACACCGGCAAGGCAATCGGCCTGCAGTTCCATGCGCACTGACAGCGCGTTGGCCTCGGCCCTGCTCGCCCGCTGCCGGGCCTTATGCACCTGGTCGGCAATGCCGAGCTGGTTCTGCACATGGTGACCGACTTCGTGGGCGATCACGTAGGCCTGGGCGAATTCACCGGGCGCCTTGAAGCGGTCCTTCAGGTCGCGGTAGAAGGACAGGTCGATGTAGACCTTCTGGTCGCCAGGGCAATAGAAGGGGCCCATGGCCGCTTGCCCGGTGCCGCAGGCGGTCGGCGTCATGCCGGAAAACAACACCAGCTTCGGTTCGACATACTGCTTGCCATTGGCACGGAAGACGTCCGTCCAGGTATCTTCGGTCGACGCCAGGACCTTGGAAACAAATTTCGCCATCTGGTCGTCGGCCGGCGGCTTGTGCGCGGGCGGCGCGCTGTGCTCGACGGCGGGCATGCCACCGCCGCCGCTCAGCATGCTGAGCACGGTCATCGGGTTGATGCCGAGGAAATAGCTGGCGACCAGCGCGATGGCAATCGTGCCGAGACCGAGCCGGCCGCCACCCAGACGCAGGCCGCCTCCGCCGCCCATGCCGCCGCCATCACCGCGGCGGTCTTCGAGGTTGTCGCTTTCACGTTGGTCGTCGAGGCGCATGGCGCTTCCTTAGCGGTGGAGGTTGATGGCGGCGCGCGTTTCTTCGGCCACCTTGCGCGCCGCGGCGGCAAAGTCTTCGTCCTTGCCGGCGTAGAGAATGGCACGGGACGAGTTGATCATCAAGCCTGTCGCATTCGCCGTGCGGCCCGCCTCGACAGTGGCCGCGATGTCGCCGCCCTGGGCGCCGATGCCGGGGACGAGCAGCGGCATGTCGCCGACGATCGCCCGGACACGGGCAATCTCGGCCGGGAAGGTGGCGCCGACGACGAGGCAGATCTGGCCGCTCGTGTTCCACTCGTTGGCGGCCAGACGGGCAACACGCTCGTAAAGCTTTTCGCCACCGACATCGAGAAACTGCAGGTCGGAACCGCCTGGATTCGACGTGCGGCATAACAGGATGACGCCCTTGTCCGGCCAGGCCAGCCAGGGATCGAGCGAATCGCGGCCCATGTAGGGGTTGACCGTGGCAGCATCGGCCTGGAAACGCGCGAAGGCTTCGACGGCGTACTGCTCAGCGGTCGGGCCGATGTCGCCGCGCTTGGCGTCGAGAATGACCGGGATGCCGGGATGCCTGGCGTGGATGTGGGCGATCAGCGCCTCAAGCTGGTCTTCGGCGCGGCGGGCGGCGAAGTAGGCAATCTGAGGCTTGAAGGCGCAGACGAGGTCGGCGGTCGCATCGGCGATGGCGGCGCAGAATGCGAAGATCGCGTCGTCGCGGCCCTTGAGATGCGCGGGAAACTTCGCCGGATCGGGATCGAGGCCGACGCAGAGCAGCGAATTGTTGTTCTGCCAGGCGGCGGCAAGCATTTGGGTGAAGGTCATGTGGCGCCCTTTTTCACTTCAGACGGGAGGAATCGGGAGAATTTCTCCGGCAGCAGGCAGGTCTGCAGGCTGCGCTGGGTGAACAGGAAACGGCCGTCGCAGACGAAGCCGAGCTCCTGCCAGTCAACTTGCGTGTTCAGCATCAGCGCGCACTCGATCAGATCGCGGCGCGACATGCCCCGGTTTTTCGTGAACAGCGCCAGCACCGCACCGTCGAAGGCATTGCAGTCGTGCAGGAAGAAGGGCTCCTGCCGGCGCGTCCGGCCATTGACGTAGATACGCGGGTGCAGGTTGATCGGAAAGGCGCGTCCCCACTGCCACCAGTTGCTTTCTTCGAAGGTCTTGATGCGCCGCGCAAGCAACGCTTCCTTGTGCTTTTCCAGATGCGGGTGCTTGATGCCGTAGAGCATGCGCCGGGTTTCGCCGGTATCCACGGTCTTCGAGCAGACGAACTCCATGTTGCCCTTGGGGTGCGTGAAAATGCTGTCCGCCCCGGAGACCGCGCCAACCTTGACGGTGAACACGTCCGCAAGGCGCACGCTGTAATTGCCGCGCAGGAACATCAGCTGCCCGTCGACTTCGGTAAAGCGCCGGCCGTCGGCCATGCGCCGGTCCGTGCGGTCTTTCTCGAAGCGGAAGATGGCGCAGTTCGGCGTGTGCTCGTCGAAGACGCGGGCGTCGCCGGTTTCGTAGAAGTGCGTGATGCTGCCCTGCGCGTAGAGCCAGGCATTCAGCTTCCGGGCCGCGGTCAGCTTGATGAACTCGCGCGGCACGATGAAGACCAGTTCGCCACCCGGCCTCAAGTGGCGGACGCACTTCTCGATGAAGAACAGGAACAGGTTGCTGCGCGCATCGAAGAAGTCGGATTTCAGGCGTTTTTTGGTGTCAACCGCGACATCCTGATAACGGACGTAAGGCGGGTTGCCGACGATCGTGTCGAACTGCTCGCCGACCGGGTAGTCGAAAAAGTCGCGGACCTCGGCGCCTGCGGGAGCGACGCGCGGGTCGATCTCGATACCGACACAGTCCGGATGCCGCTCCTTGAGCAACTGAAAGAACACACCGTCACCGGCCGCCGGCTCGAGCGCCCGCCCGCGGTTGCTGCACAGGGCGAGCATGAACGCCACCACCTTGAGTGGCGTGAACACCTGGCCGAGTTGTTCGACGTTGCGCGGCGGCACCATCTTCAAAAGCCGCTGCCCGGCTGGGCAAGGTAAACCGCTTCAGCGGGCGTCGACAGCCGGCCGAGCGCTGCATTACGGTGCGGGAAGCGGCGGAAACGGACGATGACTTCGTGGTGACGGCGGGCGTAATCGAGGAAGCCGTCGCACCCTGTATGTTCGGCGGCCAGCGCGGCAAACAGCGTCAGCGAACGCTCCTGATCGGCCAGCGCTTCGCTGTGTTCGAAAGGCAGATAGACGAAGACCTTTTCGACGGCCAGGAGCGGCCGGTCCCAGCCTTGGCCAACGGCTGCCACCGCCAGTTGCAGCGCCTGCGCATCGCCGGCAAACGCCCGGGCGTCACCGCGAAAAAGGTTGCGCGGGAACTGGTCGAGCACGATCAGCAGTGCGAGCAGGCCTTGTGCTTCGTCCGCCCATGCAGCCAGACGGCCGGCCAGCGCGGCCTCGACGACGGGCAGGAAGCGCGAGCGGATTTGCGCATCGAAACCCTCATCCTTGCGAAACCACTCGCCACGGGGCTGGCCGTAACCGGGTTCGCCGGGGCGGCCGAACCAGAAGGCCAGAACTTCGGCCACTGTCGCCGCGTTCATCAGCCTGCCGCGCCCCACGAATCCCTGAGCGTCACCGCCCGGTTGAACACCGGCTTGCCGTCACCGGAATCGAGATGATCGGCGACGAAATAGCCGTGGCGCTCGAACTGGAAGCGTTGTTCCGGACGGGCATCGCGCAGGCTCGGTTCGAGCAGGGCGGCAACGACCTGCTTCGACTCCGGATTGAGGTCGTCGAGGAAATTGCGCTCCAGGTCCGGGGCATCGCCTTCGCGCCGGGCACCGGGCGCGGGAACCTTGAACAGGCGGTCGTAGAGGCGGATTTCCGCGGCGCAGGCGTGCGCGGCGGAAACCCAGTGCAGGTTGCCCTTGACCTTGACGCTGTCGGCCCCCGGCGTGCTGGATCTGGTTTCGGGCAGATAATTGCAGTGAACCGCAACGACCCTGCCGCTCTCGTCCTTGTCGCAACCGGTGCATTCGACGACATAGCCGTAGCGCAGTCGCGCCATGTTGCCCGGGAACAGCCGGCGGTAGCCCTTGCTCGGCACTTCCATGAAGTCCTCGCCCTCGATCCACAGTTCGCGGCTGAAGGGCATGGCGCGCTGCCCGAGCTCCGGATGCAGCGGGTGGTTGGGCGCCAGGCACTCCTCGACCCGGTCTTCCGGGTAGTTGTCGATGATCAGCTTGAGCGGGTCGAGGACAGCGATGCGGCGCTGGTCGGATTCGTTCATGACCTCGCGCATGGCATCCTCGAACAGCACGTAGTCGATCAGCGAATCGTTCTTCGAGACGCCGATGCGCTCGGCGAAGAGCCTGAAACCTTCCGGCGAATAGCCGCGCCGGCGGGCACCGACGAGGGTCGGCATGCGCGGGTCGTCCCAGCCTTCGACGTGCCTTTCCTCGACCAGTTGAATGAGTTTCCGCTTGGACAGTACGACGTAGCTCAGGTTGAGGCGCGAAAACTCGATCTGCTGCGGCAGCGGACGTTGCAGCAGCCCGCCCTCGGCCAGGCGTTCGAGCAGCCAGTCGTAGAACGGGCGCTGATCCTCGAATTCCAGCGTGCAGATCGAGTGCGTGATGTTCTCCAGGGCATCCTCGATCGGGTGCGCGTAGGTATACATCGGGTACACGCACCACCGGTCGCCGGTATTGTGGTGGCTGGCATGCCGGATGCGGTAGATCGCCGGGTCGCGCAGGTTGATGTTGGGCGAGGCCATGTCGATCTTCGCCCGCAGGATGTGGGCGCCGTCGGCGAATTCCCCGGTCTGCATGCGCTTGAAGAGATCCATGTTCTCGGCAGCGCTGCGGCTGCGGAAAGGTGAATCCTTGCCGGGCTGGGTCAGCGTGCCGCGACTGGCGCGCATCTCGTCGGCCGACTGGCTGTCAACGTAGGCGTGGCCGGCCGAGATCAGGTATTCGGCAAAGGCCACCATCCAGTCGAAGTAATTGGAGGCGTAGTAGAGGTTGTCTTCGCCGCCCTGCTCCCACGAACAGCCCAGCCACTTCACCGAGTCGATGATCGAATCGACGTACTCCTGTTCTTCCTTCTCCGGGTTGGTGTCGTCGAAACGCAGGTGGCAGCGGCCGCCGTATTGCTGGGCGAGGCCGAAGTTGAGCAGGATCGACTTGGCGTGGCCGAAGTGCAGGTAGCCGTTCGGCTCGGGCGGGAAGCGGGTACGGATCCTGGCCGGGTCGAGCGGGCCGGCGGCATGGTCGGCGGCGCTACCCGGGTGACCGGCCCAATGCCGCTGGGCGTGCTTTTCGGCGGCGAGGTCGGCCTCGACGATATTGGTAATGAAATTGGCGGCAGGGGCGATTTCGGGTCTGTTGGGGCTGCTCACGGTAGAACCTCGGTTTTCGATCGCGCCATTTTAACCGGCAGGAACGATCAAACCGCTACAATTCCCCCTCATGCCCGCCCTGCACAACCTCACCGCCCTGAATTTTCTCGCCGTCGGCGTCGGCGCAGCCTTTGGTGCCTGGGTGCGCTGGCTGCTCGGCGTCGCGCTCAACCCATTGTTCATCGCGGTGCCGCTCGGCACGCTGGCCGCCAATGTCATGGGCGGCTATCTGGTTGGGGTGGCGGTCGGGCTGTTTCACGTCAACACGCACTTCCCGCTGGCCTGGAAACTGTTCGCCATCACCGGATTTCTCGGGGGACTGACAACCTTCTCGACCTTCTCGGCCGAGGTCGTCGAGCGCCTGCTCGCCGGCCAGCCGGCCTGGGCGATCGGTCTGGCTTCGGTGCATCTGGCGGGTTCGCTGACGGCGACCTGGCTCGGCCTGCTCACTGTCGGCGCTACGCGGATCTGGAGCTGACCGGCCGCCGCCGCCCGCCGCCTGAAGCCGTGCGCCACGGAGCCGAACCGAACCGTTCCACCAGAAAGTCGACCATCGCCCGAATCTTGGGCGACAGATTGCGGCCGCTCGGATAGGTCGCATAGAGGGGCACCGGCTCGACATGATGCCATTCGCTCAGAATGGGAACCAGTTCGCCGCGTCCGATGGCGTCGCCAACAATGACGTCGGTCAGGCGGGTAATGCCGACCCCGGCCACCGCCAGTTGCAATACGGTCTCGGCATTGTTGGCGACGACATTGCCGTCGATATGGACAACACGGATGCCATCGTCGGTATCGAACGGCCAGCGCCGCAACACCGGCAGGCTGGTGATCCACAGGCAGTTGTGCTGTTGCAGTTCGTCCGGCGTGCGCGGCGTGCCATGTTGTGCCAGGTAGGATGGTGCGGCACAAATCACGCGTTCCAGGCTGCAGATCCGCCGCGCCACCAGCGACGACTCGTCGAGCGCCCCGATGCGGATCGCCAGATCGACACCTTCTTCCACCGCCGCCAGCGGGTCGTCGCTGATCGTGATATCGAGCCCCACCTGCGGGTAACGTTCGAGAAACAGCGGGATCGCCGGCGCCAACTGGTGCATGCCGAACGCCGAACCGCAGTGCAAGCGCAGGAGCCCCTGCGGACGCACGCCAGCCTCGAGCACCTCGGCTTCGGCCTCATCCATTTCCGCCAGGATGCGCCGCGACCGCATGTAAAAAGCCTCGCCCTCGGGGGTAAGGTGCAGGCGCCGCGTTGTTCTCTGCAGCAGGCGCGCACCGAGCCGATCCTCGAGACGGGTCACCAGCTTGGAGAGTGCCGAGGGCGTCAGACCCATCTCGCGCGCAGCCGCCGAGAACCCGCCGGTATCGACGGAGCGGACAAAGGCGGTCATTTCTGCAGAACGGTCCATGCCGCCAATTATGGAATAAATTTCACAAATGTTGTTCCACAATACCGGATTGTTATGTTGATTGAAGGCTATTACAGTTCGTCTGTGCCATGTTGCACTGAACTGAATGGAGTTAATGATGTTCCCGATCGACATTCCCGCCATCGAACGCCAGGCCCGCGAACTGCGCGCCGCCGAGATCCAGCGTATGAACGGCCTGTTTGCCGAGCGCACCCGACTGCTCACAAGACTCGCCGCGACAACTGCCGCCGCCGGAGCCCATGCCATCAGTGAAATGTTGCGCCCACTGTTCTCATGGAATCCGCAAGCAAGCTCGGGGCCGCTGCCGGCTGGCTTCGCGCCAGCTGTCCGCCGTCTCAATGACGCTGCGCGGGCTCTCTTTTCCTGGAACCCGCAGGATCGTCGCTTCTGAAAGGCGAGCTGCGAACAATGCGGGAAGTCTGACACGGATCTTCGACGGGTGATAGACTTCAAGAGCACTGAAGCTCATTCCCCTCTCACAGGAGACGACCATGAAGGACCCCCAACAAGATGCCGGCATGCTGGCCGTGCTGATCGAGCGCTTCGAAGCCCAACGCCTGCCAAGAGCCCTGGACCTCAAGGAAAAGGTCGACCAGGGTGGATGCCTGGACGACTTCGACATCGCCTTCCTGGAGGAGGTATTCTCCGACTCGCAGGAAATCCGGCCGTTGATGGAACGGCATCCGGAACACCAGGAAATTGCGGCCAAGATGATGGGACTCTACCAGGACATCACCGAAAGAGCGCTGGCCAACGAGCAAGCTGGCGGCAAGGCCTGACCGGAGACCGAACCGGCCGGGGTTAACATCCCGGCCTGGGCCTCTCGCGGGCGAGACTGAGGGCATGACCGCCTTCGGCAAGGTCGTCCGGGCCTGGACGGTCCCGCAAGGCGCGGTTGTGATCCACGAAGGGCGGCTACTGCAACCTGTTCACAGCACGTAGAACAGGATTGCGATGAAATGCATCAGACTCCCGGCGATCACGAACAGGTGCCAGATTCCGTGCCAGTGACGGAAGCGCTCGTCGAAGGCGAAAAAGATGATCCCCACCGTGTAGAACACCCCACCCGCAGCCAGCCAGACGAAGCCTGCGGTGCCGAGACTGGCAAGCAAGGGATTGACCGCCACGAGAACGATCCAGCCCATGACCGCGTAGATGACCAGCGACATCACGCGCGCGTCCGAACGCGGCTTGATTTCCTGCAGCATGCCGATTAGCGCCAGCGTCCACACGACACCGAACAGCGACCAGCCCCACGGCCCGCGCAGGGTAATCAGGCAGAACGGCGTGTAGCTACCGGCAATCAGCAGATAGATCGACAGGTGGTCAAGCTTGCGCAGGATAGCCTTGGCCCGCCCGCGCACGCTGTGGTAGATGGTCGAAATGCTGTAGAGGAGCACCAGCGTTGCTCCGTAGATAGCGATGCTGAATATCTTCCATCCATCGCCACTGGCAACCGCCAGTGCCAGCAACCACAGCGCCCCGCCCAGCGCCAGCAAGGCACCGACAAGATGGGTCCAGGCGTTGAATTTTTCTCCGTGGTACATGCGTTGCCAATAATCCTCTCACTGCTGCCTCGGCCCACCGGCATTCACGCTCAAACGAACGCCTGGAACCACCGGAATCAACTGCCTTCACTGTTTCGCGAAGCAGCCTACTTGGATCCTGGCGGCGTCTGTCAAGGCCCGCTGCAAACTCGCGCGGGTTCCTCAGAGCAGAAAAGCGGCGAATCGGCCGTCAAGGGCGGGCAAGTGTTCCGAGGCCCTGATTCTTCCGGATTACCGCCTCAACTCCAGTGGTGCGGAATCCAGTCTACTCTCGGGGCCAAAGGCATGTGAATCCCGATGGCGTTACGGCGCTCACCTAGAACACGATTACCTGGCGTACCGCCTGGCCAGCCGCCAGCCGGTCGAAGCCTTGATTGATCTCGGCGAGGCGCAGGCGGTGGGTGATCAGGCGGTCCACCGGTAGCCGCCCGGCCCGGTAGAGTTCAATGAAGCGCGGTATGTCGCGCGCCGGCACGGCCGACCCGAGATAGCTTCCTTTCAGCGTGCGCTCCTCGGCGGTCATCTGGACCACCGGAAGCTGCAGGTGATGCGCCGGATTGGGCAGGCTGCAGGTGACCGTCGTGCCGCCCCGGCGCGTCAGTTTCCACGCCAGATCGAGCGCCGGCACCGAACTCGCCGCCTCGATTGCAATATCCACCCCGCCCGGAATCGCCGCCCGCAACTGCGCGACGACGTCAGGATCGTCCGCGCGAAAGCAGCGCGTGGCACCGAGCGACAGCGCCAGATCCAGCTTTTCCGGCAGCACGTCGCACGCCACGACCTCGCGGGCACCAGCGGCCAGCGCGCCGAGCAGTGCCGAGAGGCCGACGCCCCCCAGACCGACCACGGCGACCGACTGCCCAAGGCGGATCGCCGCTGAATTGATCGCCGCACCGACACCCGTCAGCACCGCGCAACCGAAGACTGCGGCCACTTCGGGTGCCAGGTCCGGCGTCACCTTGACCAGCGAGCCGCGGTTGACCACCGCATACTCGGCGAAACACGAAATGCCGACCTGATGGTTCAGCAGCTGACCGTCCTTCCGCGTCAAGACGCGGTGCCCGCCGACGAGCGTGCCGGCCCCGTTGGCCGCCGCGCCTGGTTCGCACAACGCCGGCCGCCCTTCCTGGCACGGCAGACAGTGACCGCAGGAGGGAACGAAGACGAGCGCCACGGAATCGCCACGCGACAGGTCGCCGACCCCCGGCCCACAACTCTCCACCACCCCGGCCGCCTCATGCCCGAGCACCATCGGCATCGGCCGCGGGCGGTCACCATTGATGATCGAGAGGTCGGAATGACACAGCCCGGCAGCGGTAATGCGGACCAGAACCTCGCCGGGACCGGGCTCGCCAATTTCGATGGTTTCCACGGTAACCGGCTTCGACTGCGCGTAGGGCGACGACATCTGCATCCGGTCGAGAACTGCGGCAAGCATCTTCATGGCTGTCTCCTTTGTCCGAGGCCCGGTTCGGGGCCTATGTCCCGTTTCCATTCCGGGGTTTGCCAAGCCTGGGTGGAAAGTACCACCAGGCAAGCACGACAAGCAAACCAAATAGCGTGTACGCGCTGGCAAATACCCAGGGCGGCGCTTCGTAGAAGAGCAGGCGTTGCACCCAGTATTCGACGAATGTCTGCCGGTAGGGGGCGGCTCCCCCCTGCATGCGCAGCCACGACTCGAGGGTGGTCACTGGGCAGGTGAGGCCGATCCATGACTCGCCAACGACGACCACGACTGCCGCGAGATGTGCAACGCGGAACCAGAGCCCATTTACCCAGCGCCAGGCAAGAAGATTCCCGACGATCACAAGCACGAGGCCGGCGACGACGAACAACGCGACACCGAAGTGCGCGAGTAGCACAGCGTCCGCGAGAAGCTGGTACGGCAGTTCTGCCTTCACTGCGCAGGGGCCACACGCTTCAGCCGGGCAGCCTGCCGGAGCGTGGCATGCCGAAGCAGCGCTGCTCGACCAAGGGCCCGCGGGGAACGAGGCACCACGAACGCCGCCGTGCAGTCCGTCGTCATTTGACTCTCCTGGTTTTCAGTCCGAGGTCGTATGTTTGCGTCTGGCATCCGGACGCCGCAAGCGGACACTCCACGTCGGCGAAGGAACCCTCTCTACTCAGCTTGGAACGCGCCGTGCGCCAGCCGTTCCAGGATGATCTCACCGACACGCCTGCTCGACGGAAGAAGCGTATGAACGCAATCGACCAGAACCTGATCGTGGATCCACTCGGCACTGGCCTCCGCGACCGAAACCACCCCATCATTCGCTTCCCCGGCGAACACGTCGGTCGGCCAGGGCAGCCCGCGCGAACCGACGATGGCGGTAGTTGGCACTGCCATCGGGCCAATCCCCGCCATTCTGACCGTCGACCCGAGCAACTGGCCGCAATCGCCGGCGAGCATGCGGTAGACCGGATTGGCGCCAAGCTTTTGCGCCAGTCGGGACGGACGCAGCGGAGAAGCCAGCAGAAAGATGTGTTGCGGCGGCCTGATTCCTGGCGGCAAGGAGTCCAGGGCAGCCCGAAGAAGTACCCCGCCGAGAGAATGGCCGATCACCACGTAGCTTCCCTCAACAGCGGCCGCGGAGATGCGGCTGACCAGCCGCTCCTCGATTCCCGCAAATGTCTCGAGTGCAACCGAGTACGCGAAGGTGCCGGTCTGCATGCCGCCGCGCCGCAATTGCCACAGCAGCGGCAACCCGGATAGCGGCGTGCGCCCCATTCCATGAACGAACAATGCGCGCATGACCCGTTCTTGGCGCATGGATCAATCGTGACACGAAGACGAACTGCAGACAGCGCAGATGGCACAGCCCAGCGAAGTCGACAACGTCACGATTGGAGTGCGGACAGGAGCCGAAGCCCCTGCGGCGTGTTGATGTGCGCGATCAGCAGTGGCGTCGAACCGGTGGGCAGCGGTGAGACAGTCACGGGCCCTGCGATCTGCAACGAGAACAACAAGCGGGACACCCGCTCCGGGTCGGGATGAAGAAGCTCGAGTCTGGCGAGGGACAAGCCTCGATCCTCAAGCTTGCTGGCGGGATGCGGTTCCGTTTGCCATTCGATGAGGGCCGGTCCAGCCCCCTCAAGCGGAAGGGACCCGTCGCACGGTATGGTAATCAGCCAGTCGAGCGCCCCGCGATTCATGCCCTCGATCTCTCCCAGGGACTCGGTCGCATCCGAAAGGGCTCCCTGAATATGCGTGGTACGCGCAACCCACCCGGATAACGCAGGGAGCGAACTCGGACCAAGCGCATCGAGCCCAAACCAGCGGGGTCTGCTGGGCGCGGGAACCGCCGCGTTGGGAGAAATGACCTCGAGATACAGGGCATCGCCGAGCCGCAGAAGCCGGTTGTGCGTACCCATTCGCAGGTGTTCTCCGCCCGTTTGCGGCGCAACGCCCAGGACATCTTTCACGAACGCCGCACCGATCTCAAGGGAGGGCGCCGTCACTAACAGGTGGTCAATGAAACAGCGCGACACGCGATGTCCTCGAATTTTGGCGGCTTCATGGCGCGCTCGGACAGAACAGAGGGCGACTTCCCAAGGCTTCTGCCATACGACATGCCTTGAGTGCCGGTCCGGGCGAGCGCACTGCGCAGTGTGGTAGGCCAGTCCGTCATCGCCTCCCGGCTGCCTGACGTTGGGCAAGAGCCGCGAGAAGCAACCGCAGCGGAACGAATCGGCTCGATGGAACAGTCCTTGGTCAGCATCTGCAGCCGCTGCGCTCAACGGATGAGCGAAACTCGTTCAAGCACCCAACAGCGTGGGTTATTGATATAGCCAATTTGGCCGTAGTATTCGTTGGCAGCTGGAGCCGCAATAAGAATTAGCTTGCATCGAGGCCCAAGTTCCTTTTGCGTAAGCATCTGGAGCTGCTTACCAACACCCAACTTCTGATGTGACCTGCACACAACCAAGTCAGAAAGATAACAGGCGTAGTGAAAGTCAGTCACCGAGCGCGCAACACCTATGAGTTGGTCTCCGGCCCATGCGGTCACAATTAGATTGCTATTCGAAACCATTCCTTCGATGCACGCCAAATCATCGATGGGCCTACGCTCACCCAAACCGGATCGCTTTAGCACATCGACAAATTGTGCTGCACTGATCGGTGCATTGATTTTGTATTCGAAGTTCATAGCCGCCTTTACAGCTAGCGAAGCGGCAGAAAGATTCTGTCCACCGTCTCATCCTGCCGTGAGAGATATGGATTTATCAAGGCTCCAAAACAACCCTTTACCGTAGCTCAACTTTACTGGCTTGACGGTCGCCTTGGCATTGCGAATTTGGGTATCAGTGAGCATGTGAAAGTCTTTGAAAACATGACCTAATCATCGGTCCATACCAGACTGCTTGATGCACCCGGTTCTTAGAGCCGGGTATAGGCTATCCATACTCGCTTCTGTGCCCGGTTCATTGGCAGCAGTCAATAGAACATATCAGAACCGCTACAGAACAAGACGCCCGCATTTACGCGAGCTTTGCGGAACATTCCGGAACTTGCCGGAAGTGCTAACTCCGGTAATCGGCATTGATCCTGACGTACTCGTAGGAAAAGTCGCACGTATAGACCTTGGCAGAAGCATTTCCGCGACCGAGATCGACCCGGACCGTGATTTCCGCCTGTTTCATGACGCGCGCTCCAGCATCCTCCTGATATGCCTCCGCCCGACCGCCATTCTCGGCAACCAAGACTTCGTCCAGCCAGACCCTGACGCCATCGACATCGAGATCGGCGATTCCGGCGTAACCGATGGCGGCAAGAATGCGCCCGAGGTTGGGGTCGGAAGCGAAGAAGGCAGTCTTGACCAGCGGCGAGTGGCCGATCGCATAGCCAACCTGGCGGCATTCCTCGACATCCTTGCCGCCAGCAACCGCCACCGTGATGAACTTGGTCGCACCCTCGCCGTCACGGACGATCGCCTGCGCCAGTTCGACCGCCACCGCGATGATAGCCAACCTGACCTCGGCCCAGCCGGCATCGGACTCTCGGGCAAACACCGCCCCCGACCGGCCGCTGGCGATCATGATGAAGGAATCGTTGGTCGACGTGTCGCCATCGACGGTGATGCAGTTGAACGATTCGTCGGCGGCCTCCTTGACCAGCCTGTCAAGCATGGCCTGGGCGATGCCGGCATCGGTAGCGAGAAAGCCAAGCATGGTCGCCATGTTCGGCCGGATCATGCCGGCACCCTTGGACATGCCGGAAATCGTCACTTTTTTGCCGTTGACCGCAACCGTCCGCGAAACGGCCTTGGCGACGGTATCGGTAGTCATGATGGCATGCGCAGCGGCATGCCAGTTGTCGGCCTTGAGATCGCCCAGCGCGGCCGGCAAGCCGGCCCGGATGCGGTCGACCGGCAGGTTTTCGAGGATCACGCCGGTCGAGAACGGCAGTACCTGATCGGGCGCAATGCCAAGCAGTTCGCCGACCGCCTCGCACGTGGCCTGGGCGGCCTGACGGCCGGGCTCACCGGTGCCGGCATTGGCGATCCCGGTATTGATGACCAGCGCGCGGATTTCCTTGCCGCGCGCCAGATGTTCGCGACAAAGCTGCACCGGCGACGCGCAGAAACGGTTCCGGGTGAATACGCCGGCTACCGTGCACCCGGTGTCGAGCTCAACCAGTGTCAGGTCACGGCGGTCCTTCATGCGAATTCCGGCTGCGGCAACGCCGAGGCGAACACCGGGCACCGGGATAAGCTGTTCGGCGGCTGGGGTGTTGTAGTTCACTGGCATTCCAGTTACTCCAAGAACATCAAGGCACCTCACGGGTGCCTTGATGGGTCAGGACAGCTTTCCGTGGCAGTACTTGTATTTTTTTCCGCTACCACACGGGCAAGGATCGTTGCGCCCGACCTTCGGGCCGGCCTGGAACGGTCGCCGCGCTGGCGCCTCAGCATCACTACCGCCCGGCGCCTCGTCGTAATTGCCATGCTGATACTGGACATTGTGCACGTCGGCGTGCGGAACGGTCTCCTCGACATCTTCCTGGGAACGGATCTGTACCGTGAACACGACGCGGGTAACTTCCTTGCGCACCTCGTCGAGCAAGGTCTCGAACAGTTCGAAGGCCTCACGCTTGTATTCCTGCTTCGGATTTTTCTGCGCATAACCCCGCAGGTGAATCCCCTGACGCAGGTGATCGAGCGCCGCCAGATGCTCGCGCCAGTGCGCATCCAGGCTCTGCAGCATCACATTGCGCTCGAACTGGTGGAAACTTTCGGCCCCAACGATGTCTACCTTGGCCTGGTAAGCACTGTCTGCTCCCTGGGTGATCCGGGCAAGAATCTCGCTATCGGACAGGGTTGGTTCGTTCTTGAACCACTCGGACACCGGGGCAGCGTTCTGCAGGTCGGAAGCGAGCGCCCGTTCCAGTCCGGCCATGTCCCACTGCTCCTCGACCGACTCCACCGGAACATGGGCGCGGAAAATCTCGGCAATCACGGCATGGCGCATCGCCGTGATCGTCTCGGAAATATCGTCGGTTTCCAGCAACTCGTTGCGCTGCTGATAAATCACCTTGCGCTGGTCATTGGCGACGTCGTCGTATTCCAGAAGTTGCTTGCGGATGTCGAAGTTGCGGGCTTCGACCTTGCGCTGTGCCGACTCCAGCGAGCGCGTGACGAGCGGGTGCTCGATCGCCTCGCCTTCCGGCATCTTAAGTTTGTCCATGATTGCGCGCAGGCGCTCGCCGGCAAAGATGCGCAGCAACTGATCGTCGAGCGAAAGGTAGAAACGTGAGGAACCGGCATCACCCTGGCGCCCGGAACGACCGCGCAACTGGTTGTCGATACGGCGCGACTCGTGGCGTTCGGAACCGATAATATGCAGGCCGCCGGCCGCCAGCACCTGGTTGTGCGGCTTCTGCCACTCTTCGCGCATGCGGGCCATCGTCGCTTCGCGCTCGGCCACCGGCAGCGACTCGTCATGCTTGACCATCGAAACCGCCTTTTCGATGCTGCCGCCGAGAACGATGTCGGTACCACGACCGGCCATGTTGGTGGCAATGGTGATCTGCCCCGGGCGACCGGCCTCGATGACGATTTCGGCTTCACGAGCGTGCTGCTTGGCGTTGAGTACCGAATGCGGCAACTTCTCCTTGTCGAGCAGCCCGGACAGCAGTTCGGAGTTTTCGATCGAGGTCGTGCCGACCAGCACCGGCTGGCCCCTAGCCGAACAATCCTTGATATCGGCGATGATCGCCGCATACTTTTCCTGGGCGGTCTTGTACACCAGGTCGTTCATGTCCTTGCGCACCATCGGCCGGTGCGTCGGGATGACGACGGTTTCGAGGCCGTAGATCTGCTGGAATTCGTAGGCCTCGGTATCGGCCGTGCCGGTCATGCCGGACAACTTGCCGTACATGCGGAAGTAATTCTGGAAGGTAATCGAGGCCAGCGTCTGGTTTTCGGCCTGGATCTGCACGCCTTCCTTGGCCTCGACGGCCTGGTGCAGGCCATCCGACCAGCGCCTGCCCGTCATCAGGCGACCGGTAAACTCATCGACGATCACAACTTCGCCATTCTGCACAACGTACTGCTGGTCCTTCTGGAACAGCGTCAGCGCACGCAGGGCGGCATTGAGGTGATGCACCAGCGTGATATTGGCCGCGTCGTACAGGCTGCGCCCTTCCTGCAACAGGCCGTGCTCAAGCAGAAGATCCTCGGCGTGCTCATAACCTGTCTCGGACAGGTGAACCTGATGGCCCTTCTCATCCACCCAGTAATCACCCTCGCCCTTTTCCTCCATCGCCCGGGTCAGTTTCGGCACGACATCCTTCATGCGCAGGTAGAGGTCGGTGTGATCTTCCGCCTGGCCGGAAATGATCAGCGGCGTGCGGGCCTCGTCGATCAGGATGGAATCCACCTCGTCGACGATGGCGTAGTTGAGGCCGCGCTGCACGCGCTGGTCGGCTGAATAGACCATGTTGTCGCGCAGGTAGTCGAAGCCGAACTCGTTGTTGGTGCCGTAGGTGATGTCGGCGGCGTAGGCCGCCTGTTTGGCCTCATGGTCCATCTGCGAGAGGTTGCAGCCAACCGAGAGGCCAAGAAACCGGTGCAGGCGCCCCATCCACTCGGCATCACGGCTGGCCAGATAGTCGTTGACCGTGATGATATGCACGCCCTTGCCGGAAATGGCGTTCAGATAGGATGGCAGCGTGGCGACCAAGGTTTTGCCTTCACCGGTCCGCATTTCGGCGATCTTGCCGTAATGCAGCACCATGCCGCCGATCAACTGGACGTCAAAATGACGCATCCCGAGTTCGCGCTTGCTAGCCTCGCGGACGATCGCAAAGGCTTCCGGCAGCAGGTCATCGAGTGACTCGCCGTTGGCGTGACGCTCGCGGAACTCCACCGTCTTGGCGCGCAACTGCTCGTCGCTAAGCGCCTGGACGGTGGACTCGAACGCATTGACGCGCTTCACCGCCTGAGCGTATTGTTTGATCAGCCGGTCGTTGCGGCTGCCGAAGACTTTTCTGAGTAGGCCGGAGATCATCGCGATGAAATAGTGGGTTGCGCACGGCAACAGACGGCAGATTCTACCATGCGGGCTGCCCGACGGCAGAAGACTGGAATCGCCAGACGGCGAGGCATAATGGCAGCTGTCCGCGCCACCTTGAGATAGCCGGCCCCCAGAACAATGAACACAAGCCCCCGATGACCAAGACGCTCGAACGCTATCTGGACAATGCTGCCGGCGCCGGCCGGGTGATGGCCCATGCCAGGCTGTTACTCAGACTGACGCAGCGCTTCAAGGCAGTTGTCCCATCGGGCCTGAAAGATGTTGCGCGCATTGCCAACTTCAAGTCGGGGAAAGTCGTCATCCACGCCGAAAACGGCGCGGCCGCGTCGAAGATCCGCCAGATGAGCCAGCGCCTGTGCGAGGAGTTGTCGAGGGCGGGAGTAGACTGCAACGGGATCGAGGTGCGCGTCCAGCCCAGCCAGATTCCCTTCCATATCACCGCTTCAGCGGCGAAGCCCCTGTCTGCCAAGACCTTTGGGGTGTTGCGGTCAACGTCCGAAAACCTGCCCGAAGGGCCGCTGCGGAAAGCGCTTGATGCCTTGCTGGCAAGTGCCGCTAAGCAGGAATGACAGCGACGCGCTCGATGATCATCAGCGCGAAAACGATCAGGGCAAAGACAATTCCGTAGCGGAAGAGCCGCCATGAGAATGCGAGATAGCTTCGGTTGCCGGTCAACGTGTAGATCAGCAGTCCAGCACCGACGGCAGCAACCAAAACGACTGCCAGCAGTCGCAGCAGCCACATGTGGATCTATGCCGGCTGGTTCAGCCAGCGCGTGACGCCGGCGGGTGCCTGCTCTACCCGGTCGAAGGTCACCAGTTCCCAGGATTCCGGATGGGTAAGCAACTCGCGAACAAGCATATTGTTGAGCGCATGTCCGCCCTTGTGCGAAGAGTACGCCGCCAATAACGGATGACCGAGCAGGTAGAGGTCGCCCACGGCATCAAGAATCTTGTGCTTGACGAATTCATCGCCGTAGCGCAGTCCGTCCTGGTTGAGGACGCGGAACTCGTCGAGAACGATGGCGTTTTCCAGTCCGCCGCCAAGCGCGAGGCCATTTTCGCGGAGGAATTCGACCTCCTGCATGAAACCGAAGGTGCGCGCGCGCGCCACTTCACGAATATAGGAATGTTCGGCGAAATCGAGTTCGAATTTCTGCGCCGACTTATCGATGGCCGGGTGGTTGAAAATGATCGAAAACGTCAATTTGTAGCCATCGTAAGGCTCGAAGCGCGCCCACTTGTCGCCATCACGAACCTCGACCGGCTCCATGACGCGAATGAATTTCTTGGCTGCGTTCTGTTCTTCGATGCCTGCGGACTGTATCAGGAAGACGAATGGCGAGGCGGAGCCGTCGAGGATGGGCACCTCGGGCGCATCCAGGTCAACCCAGGCATTGTCGATGCCGAGCCCGGCAAACGCCGACATCAGGTGCTCGACCGTACCAACCTTGACTCCATCTTTTTCGAGGCACGAGCACATGCGCGTATCACCGACCATGAAGGCTGTTGCTGGAATATCCACCGGTTCCGGCAGGTCCAAACGACGAAACACGATTCCACTGTTCGGAGCCGCCGGACGCAAGGTCATGTTGACCTTGACGCCACCATGCAGGCCGACGCCGGAAGCGCGAATCACGGTCTTGAGGGTGCGTTGCTTGAGCATGCAAGTACTTGATTAATCTGGGTGGCGGCGCATTGTATCACAACGCGCCGCCACCACATTTTCAGAGGAATGCCAATGAAGCTCAGTCCGCCTGCTTGCGCAGAAAAGCAGGAATGTCGTAGCGATCCACCCCGCTGTTGGCCAGCGCTTCGACCGTCACGTTACGTTGCCCACGACGGACGACCGACGGCACATCAAGGTGCGTGTAATCGATCGCCGATGTCGGCGCGAATGCTACCGCATCACCCGTTCCGGTTGCCATTTGGACCACGGGCGTGACCATCGAAATCGGCTGGCGGGCGCGGGCTGTGATCTGTCCGAGACCGGTTGCGACCACGGTGACACGCAAGGCATCGTCCATCAGCTCATCGTAAACCGCGCCGAAAATGATGTGTGCGTCTTCGGCGGCAAAGGCCTTGACGGTATTCATCACTTCATTGACTTCCTTCATCCGGAGGCCACCCTTGGCCGCGGTGATGTTCACGAGGACGCCCTTGGCACCCGATAGATTGATGCCTTCGAGCAGCGGCGAAGCCACAGCCTGCTCGGCAGCGATACGGGCGCGGTCGACACCGGAAGCTGAGGCCGAGCCCATCATCGCTCGACCCATTTCACCCATCACCGTGCGCACATCTTCGAAGTCCACATTGACCAGGCCCGGGTAGGTGATGATCTCCGCGATACCGCCAACGGCATTCTTCAGCACATCATCGGCCGCCTTGAAGCAGTGATCGACGTCGGCATCGTCTCCCATGACTTCCATCAACTTGTCGTTGAGGATAACGATCAGTGAATCGACGTGCTTCGAAAATTCGATGATCCCCGCCTCGGCAGCCCTCATCCGCTTGTTGCCCTCAAAGGAGAATGGCTTGGTGACGACGCCGACAGTCAGGACGCCCATTTCACGCGCAATCTCGGCAACCACGGGAGCCGCGCCGGTACCTGTACCGCCACCCATGCCCGCCGTAATGAAGGCCATGTGGGCACCACTAAGCGCAGCGCGGATATCCTCGCGATGCGTGTCGGCCGCCGCCTGGCCAACTTCAGGCTTGGCACCGGCGCCAAGACCACTCGTGCCAAGCGACAACTTGCTGGCCGCCGTGTTACGCCCAAGCGCCTGGGCATCGGTATTGGCAGCGATGAACTCGACACCGTTGACGCCCTCCTCGATCATATGCTGGATGGCGTTGCCACCGGCTCCGCCGACCCCAAACACCTTGATTATTGTGCCGTGCTCGTTTTCTTTCTCGATGATTTCAAACATGTCTTCCTCCTCTGAAAAAGCTCAAAAAACAATCAAAAATTCTTGGCAAACCACGACTTCATTCCGTCAAAGACATCCTTGACACCCTGCTTTTCCTTGATCTTCTGACCACGCTTGCGCTGTGCCTGCGCTTCGAGCACCAGCCCAAAAGCCGTCGAAAAGTGCGGACACTGCACGACGTCGGCCAGGCTGCCCGTGTATTTCGGGCTACCTAGGCGCAGCGGCATGTGGAAGATTTCCTCGCCCAGTTCGACCATGCCCGGCATCACACTGGCGCCGCCGGTGAGCACGATTCCCGATGACAACACTTCCTCGAAGCCGGCGCGGCGCAGTTCGTTCTGGATCAACTCGTAGAGTTCCTCGACCCGTGGCTGTATCACGTCAGCCAGGGCACGGCGACTCAATTTGCGACTCGGGCGGTCGTCGACCCCGGCAACCTCGATACTCTCGGAGGGATCGGCGAGTTGCGACAGCGCGCAACCATACTTGCACTTGATGTCCTCGGCTTCGCGGGTGGGCGTCCGCAAGGCCATCGCAATGTCGTTGGTAATCTGGTCGCCGGCGATCGGAATCACCGATGTGTGACGGATCGCGCCTTGCGTCCAGACGGCGAGATCGGTGGTGCCGCCCCCGATGTCGATCAGACAGACGCCGAGGTCTTTTTCATCGTCTGAGAGCACGGCATAGCTGGAGGCCAGCGGTTGCAGCACCAGGTCATTCACTTCCAGACCACAGCGACGTACGCATTTGACGATGTTCTGGGCGGCAGAAACGGCGCCGGTGACGATGTGCGTCTTGACTTCAAGTCGCATGCCGCTCATTCCGATCGGTTCGCGAATGCCATCCTGGCCGTCAATGACGAACTCTTGCGTCAGGATATGCAGAATTTCCTGATCGGCAGGAATCGGCATCGCCTTGGCGGTCTCGATCACACGCTCGACATCGCTCGGCGTCACTTCCTTGTCCTTGATCGCCACCATCCCGTTGGAATTGAAGCTCTTGATGTGACTGCCGGCGATGCCCGTATAGACCTCTTTCACCTTGCAGTCAGCCATCAGTTCGACCTCCTGCACGACCCGGCTAATCGTGTGCACCGTTTCCTCGATGTTGACCACGACGCCCTTCTTCAGGCCGCGCGAGTCCTGCGAACCCATGCCGATGACGTTTAGCCGTCCTTCCTGATTGATCTCGGCGACCAGCGCGACGATCTTGGACGTTCCGATGTCCAGCCCGACTATCAGATCCTTGTTATCTCTGCTCATTAGCCTGCTTCCCTTTGACTTCGCCTGCGACTCGCATCGCAAAACCATTCGGATACCGCAAATCCACCACCGCAGGCCGTGTCGCGCGTTTGCCGACCATGTCCGGATAGACATCTATGAACCGCTGCAAGCGGACCCCGACCGGTGATTTCGGTTGCTCCCGACCCACTTCGACGAACATCCCGCTCTCCAGCTTCAATTGCCAGGCAAGACGCGGCGACAACGTGACCTGCACGGGCTTCTGACCCAGTTGCAAGAAGGTGCCGACAAACTCCGCGTAGCGCTTGAGCACTTCCGGTGCCGTTCCCGACGGGCCGTACAGTATTGGCAGGGCAGCCATTTCCTCGTCCGGACCATTCGCCGCAAATACCTCGCCATAGGTATTTACCAGTTCGCCCCGACCCTCGCCCCAGTGCGCCACCGGACGATGTTCCTCGATCTTCACCTCCAGACGCGCCGGCCAGGTACGCCGCAATTCGACCTTGCGCACCCAGGGCAGGCGTTCCATGGCACTGCGTACCGCCTCGAGATTGAGGCTGAAAAAGTTTCCCTTGAGGGCAGCCGGGAGGGTCTCCTCGATTTCCGCACGCCGCGTGTGCGGCAGTTCCTGGGTAAACACCACCTCGCGTACCGCCAACGAGGGTACGCGTACCAGCCATACCGCTCCAGCCGCGAGCACAGCAGCCGCCGCTGCGAGAATCAGCAGGTCGGCGATGGCGTTGAGGATGTGCGGTTTGTTCCACATTCAGGGTCTCAGTCGTTGGCTGCCAGTTCAAGCACCCGGCGCACCAGCGTCGGATAGTCCATGCCGGCGGCTCGGGCCGCCATCGGCACCAGCGAGTGATCGGTCATGCCGGGAGAAGTATTCACCTCCAGAAAATAGTGATTGCCTTCCTCGTCGAGAAGGAAATCGACCCGCCCCCAGCCGCGACCGCCAATGATGCGAAAGGCTTCCAGCGCACCTTTCCGGATTTCGGCATCCTTGGCATCGGCCAGCCCGCAGGGACAAAGGTAGCGGGTGTCGTCGCGGTTATATTTGGCCTCGTAATCGTAGAACTCGGTCGCCGGCTCGATCTTGATGGTCGGCAATGCAACCATGTCGTTTCCGGAGCCGACAATGCCCACCGTGTATTCGCCGCCCATCACCCCTTTTTCGGCGATGACCAGCGGATCAAATCTCGCGGCTGTGGCGTAGGCCAGGTGCAGCGTATCGCGTTCCACGACCTTGCTGATGCCGATCGACGAACCTTCGTGCACCGGCTTGACGAAGATCGGCAGGCCCAGTTCTTCTTCGACGTCGGCAAAGTCGGAATCGGCCGTCAGCAGGGCGTACTCCGGTACCGGCAAACCGGCGGCCTGCCACAGCAGCTTGGTGCGGAACTTGTCCATGCCGAGCGCGGAAGCCATCACACCGGAGCCGGTGTAGGGAATGTGCATCAACTCCAGAACGCCCTGGATCGTGCCATCCTCGCCATGGCGACCGTGGAGGGCGATGAAGGCGCGGTCATAGGCCTTGAGTGCCGCCAGTGACTGCTCGGCGGGATCGAAGGCGTGGGCATCGATTCCCTGGCCCAGCAGCGCGGCCAGGACCCGCGAACCACTGTTCAACGATACCTCGCGCTCGGCGGATGTGCCGCCAAACAGAACTGCAACCTTGCCGAAATCGCTCATTTCCGTCCCACCAGCTTGCCGGGCACCGCGCCGATCGAGCCGGCTCCCATAGTCAGGACCACATCACCGTCGCGGGCGACGTCGATGATCGTTTGCGGCATGGCCGCGATCTCCTGGACGAACACCGGCTCGATCTTGCCGGCGACGCGCAGGGCACGGGCCAGAGAGCGGCCGTCGGCGGCGACGATCGGCGCTTCGCCGGCGGCGTAGATTTCGCCAAGACACAGCGCGTCGACCGTGGACAACACCTTGACGAAGTCTTCGAAGCAATCACGGGTACGCGTGTAGCGATGTGGCTGGAAAGCGAGAACCAGCCGGCGGCCGGGAAAAGCGCCGCGCGCCGCGGCGAGCGTGGCAGCCATTTCGACCGGATGATGCCCGTAGTCATCGATCAGGGTAAAACTGCCGCCCGCCGGCAACACCACCTCACCGTAACGCTGAAAGCGGCGGTCGACGCCCTTGAATTCGGCAAGCGCCTTGACGATTGCGCTATCCGAGACCTGCAACTCACTCGCCACAGCGATCGCCGCCAACGCATTCAGGACGTTATGAAGGCCCGGCGTATTCAGCGTAATGGGCAGTCGCGTCAGCGAACCATTGACGCGCACGCAGTCAAAGCGCATCTGCCCGCCCGCCGCGACGATGTTTTCGGCGTAGAAATTGCAGCCCGCGCTCAGGCCGTAGGTGACGATCTGCTTCGATACCTGCGGCATGATGGCACGCACATTCGGATCGTCGGCACAGAGCACGGCAACACCGTAGAAAGGAAGGCGATTGAGGAAGTCGACAAAGGCGCCCTTCAAGCGCGCGAAGTCGTGGCCATAGGTTTCCATGTGGTCGGCGTCAATATTGGTGACAACCGAAATGACCGGCGACAGGAAGAGGAAGGAGGCATCCGATTCATCCGCCTCGGCCACCAGAAAATCGCCCTGTCCGAGCCGGGCATTGGCGCCGGCAGCGTTCAACCGGCCACCGATGACGAACGTCGGGTCGAAGCCACCTTCAGCCAGAATGCTTGTCACCAGACTGGTCGTCGTCGTCTTGCCGTGCGTTCCGGCAATCGCGATGCCGCGCTTCAGGCGCATCAGTTCAGCCAGCATCTGGGCGCGCGGCACAACCGGGATTTTTCGCGCGCGGGCGGCAACGACTTCCGGGTTGTCGGCCTTGACGGCGGTCGAGATTACTACCGCATCGGCGCCATCGACGTTCTCGGCGGCATGGCCGATCATCACCGCGACGCCCTCGCCTTCGAGGCGGCGTGTCGTCGCGCTGGCGGCCAGATCGGAACCGGTCACGGTGTAATCGAGGTAGGCGAGCACCTCGGCGATGCCGCTCATCCCGGAGCCACCGACGCCGACGAAGTGAACGCGTTTCACCTTATGCTTCATTTCGCCACCCAGAGACAGATATGGGCCAGTTTTTCGGCAGCATCGGGTCTCGCCAGGCTGCGCGCTTTTTCGGCCATTTCCAGCAGTTGACCGCGGCTGTAGTTCCGGATAAGCGCGATGGCATCTGCGGTCAGTTCGCCTTGTGGCAAGAGCACGGCACCGCCAGCATTGACCAGGAACCTGGCATTGGCGGTCTGGTGATCGTCGACTGCATGCGGGAAAGGCACCAGAATGCTCGCCACACCGGCTGCCGCGAGCTCCGCAACGGTTAGCGCACCAGAACGGGAGATCACCAGGTCGGCCCATTCGTAGGCGCCGGCCATGTCCTCGATGAACGAGACACAGTGCGCCGCGACGCCTAGAGCAGCGTAATTGGCCTTGAGCGCCTCAAGCTGCTGCTCGCCGGCCTGATGGACGATCTGCAGTTGCTCGCTTGCGCCAAGCAACGCCATTCCGCGAGGGACCGTCTCATTCAGAGCCTGCGCTCCGAGGCTGCCTCCGAGCACCAGCAGGCGCAACGCGCCGGTTCGCTCGGCAAGACGCTCAGCCGGCGGCGGGATCGCGGCAATGGCGGGGCGCACCGGATTGCCTACCCAGATGCCATTCTTGAATACTTCCGGAAACCCGGTGGCGATGCGCTCGGCAACCCCTGCCAGCACCCGATTGGCCAGGCCGGCTACGGAATTCTGTTCATGGATGACCAGCGGCCTGCCCAGCAGTACTGCCATCATGCCGCCGGGAAAGGAAATGTAGCCTCCCATGCCGAGCACGACATCGGGCCGCACCTGACGGATGGCCTTCTGGGCCTGCCAGAAGCCTCTGAGCAGGTTGAGTGGCAAAAGCAGTTTGCGCAACAGCCCCTTGCCGCGCAACGCTCCGAACCGGATCCCGATCAGGGGAAAGCCGTATTGGGACACCAGACGCGCCTCCATTCCGTCGGGATTGCCCAGCCAGGAGACGTTCCAGCCGCGCTCGCGCATGTTCTCGGCGACCGCAAGCGCCGGGAAGATATGACCACCGGTACCGCCCGCCATGACGAGAAGCGTCCCGCTCATGGCTTCCCACCGCGCATGAGTTGCCTGTTCTCCCAATCGACCCGGAGCAGGATTGCCAGCGCAATACAGTTGGCCAGTATCCCCGACCCGCCGAAACTCATCAGCGGAAGCGTCAACCCCTTGGTCGGCAACAATCCCATGTTGACCCCCATGTTGATGAAGGACTGGACACCAACCCAGATCCCGATGCCCATGGCAACCAGCGCCGGATAGAGACGGTCGAGCCGAACACTCTGGCGACCGATTGCGAAAGCACGCTGGACGACCAGGGCAAACAGCGCAATGACGGCCAGCACCCCGAAGAAGCCAAGTTCCTCGGCGATCACGGCGAGCAGAAAATCGGTGTGCGCTTCGGGCAGGTAGAACAGCTTCTCGACGCTGGCTCCCAGGCCGACGCCGAATAACTCGCCACGCCCGAAGGCAATCAGCGAGTGCGACAACTGGTAGCCCCGGCCAAAGGCATCGGCCCATGGATCCATGAAACCGAAAATGCGATCGCGCCGGTACGGGGAGACAATGATCAGCAGCGTGAAGGCAATCAGCAGCAGGATGATTAGCAGCACGAACAGCCGAGCCTTGAGTCCGCCCAGGAACAGGATGCCCATGGCGATCGCGATGATGACGACGAAGGCTCCGAAATCCGGCTCCTTGAGCAGCAGCATGCCGACCAGCGCCATCGCGCAGAACATCGGGAGAAAGGCTTGCTTGAGGTCATGCATCACGTTGATCTTGCGCACCGTGTAATCAGCCGCGTAGAGGACCGCAAACAGCTTCATCAATTCGGAGGGCTGCAGGTTGGCGATGCCGAGCGGCAGCCAGCGCCGGGCGCCGTTGACATCGCGGCCGATGCCCGGGATCAAGACGATGGCTAGCAGAACAACGCCGATCATGAAGAGCATCGGCGCATAACGCTGCCAGAGCGACATCGGAACCTGGAATGCGGCGGCGGCGGCGGCCATCCCGAACATCATGAAGATCGCGTGCCGCATCAGATAGAAGGTCGGCTGATGGCCGGTCATGCGGCCGGCCTCGGCGGTGGCGATCGATGCCGAGTAAACCATGACCATGCCAGTAAACAATAGGAGCAGTACGCTCCACAACAGCGTGTAGTCGATCTCGGGCAACTGGCGGCGCGGCGCGTCGAGGGCGTTGAGCATCATGATGACAGACCCCTCACCGCTGCCACGAAGGCGGCCGCCCGCTCGGCATAATTGCCGTACATGTCGAGGCTGGAGCAGGCCGGTGACAAGAGCACGCAATCGCCGCTCCTCGCCTCGCTGGCCAGCCAGCGCACGGCCGCCTCCATGTCGCCGGTACGCCGCACCGGAAGCCCGCAGCCGCTGATTGCCCCCTCGATCCTCTCGGCGGCGCTGCCGATCAGGGCCACTGCCCGGCCGTGCTTCTTCAGCGCCGGCAGAAGCGGGCTGAAGTCCTGACCCTTGCCGTCACCGCCGAGCACGATAGCCACCTTGCACCCGAGACCTTCGACCGCCGCGAGCGTCGCGCCGACGTTGGTGCCCTTGGAGTCATCGACATAGCGGACCCCGGCAATCTCGGCGACCGGTTCGACCCGGTGCGGCAGGCCGGAGAACGATTTGAGCGGCTCGACCAGACCCTCGGAGGCGACGCCTATGGCATCGCACAGGGCAAGCGCCGCCAGCGCGTTCGCGACATTGTGCATTCCGGCCAGTTTCAGGATGTCGACCGCGACAAGCGGCCTGGCGCCCTTGCACAGCGCGCCGCCGGCCAGCCCGAAGTCGACTGCGCGCGGCGCGGCGTCGAGACCGAAGGTCAGCATCCGGCGCCCGCAGCGGCCGTTGGCCAGCGACCAGTCGTCGTTGCGATTGAGGATCATCGCCCCCTTGCCCTGAAAGACGCGCGACTTGGCGGCAGCGTACTTCGCCAGGCTGCCGTCGTAGCGATCGAGGTGATCCTCGGAAACGTTGAGGACGGTCGCCGCGTCGGCATTCAGGTGGTGGGTCGCTTCCAGTTGGAAGCTGGACAGCTCGAGCACCCACACGTCAGGCAGCCGGCTGGCATCGAGCGCATCCATCAAGGCAGCGAGCGCCGACGGGGAGATGTTGCCGCAAGCGATGGCCGGCACAACAGCGCCGTTCAACAGATGGGCGGTCAATGCCGTGGTCGTCGTCTTGCCGTTGCTGCCGGTGATGGCGATGATCTTCGAAGCGGGTGCCTGTTCGCGGACGGCGGCGGCAAAAAATTCAATTTCCGAGACCACCGGCACGTCGACCGCGGCAATCTGCAGTGTTGCCCCGGGAACCCCCGGCGACAGCGCCACGAGGTCGACCCCGGCAAAGGTCGCCGCGGCGAACGGGCCGGCGATCACTTCGGCTGCCGGCGCGACACGGGCCAGCGCGCCCAGATTCGGCGGGCTGTCGCGCGAATCGGCAACCCGGACGAGCGCGCCCTGACGATGCAGCCACTTGGCCATCGCCAGTCCAGACTCGCCGAGCCCGACCACCAGAACGCGTTTGCCCTTGAGTTCCATCAGCGCAATTTCAGTGAAGAAAGCCCGACCAGCACGAGCATGATCGTGATGATCCAGAAGCGGACGACAACCTGCGTCTCCTTCCAGCCGGTCTGTTCGAAGTGGTGATGCAGCGGCGCCATGCGCAGGATGCGCCGGCCCGCGCCGAACTTCCTCTTGGTGTACTTGAACCACGTGACCTGGAGCATCACTGAAAGCGTTTCGGCGACGAAAATGCCGCCCATGATGACCAGAACGATTTCCTGGCGGATGATGACGGCGACGGTGCCAAGCGCCGCGCCAAGCGCCAGAGCGCCGACGTCGCCCATGAAGACTTCCGCCGGATAGGCGTTGAACCACAGGAAGCCGAGTCCGGCGCCAGCGATCGCGCCGAGCAGGATGCACAGTTCGCCCGCCCCCGGCACATAGGGAATCAGCAGGTACTTGGCGTAAACCGCGTGGCCGGTGACATAGGCGAAAAGCGCGAAGGCCGCGGCGATCATCACCGTCGGCATGATCGCGAGCCCGTCGAGGCCATCTGTCAGATTGACTGCATTGCTGGTGCCGACGATCACGAAATAGGTCAGGGTAATGAAGCCGACGATCCCGAGCGGGTAGGCGATCGTCTTGAAGAAGGGCACGATCAGTTCGGTCTGCGCCCCTGACTTGGCCGAGAACGCGAGAAACAGTGCGGCGCCGATGCCGAGCACCGACTGCCAGAAGAACTTCCAGCGCGCCGCCAGCCCCTTGGGATCGCGGTACACGACCTTCTTCCAGTCGTCGTACCAGCCGACGATGCCGTAGCCGAGCGTGACGATGAGAACCGTCCATACATACTTGTTGGTCAGGTCTCCCCACAACAGGGTAGTGATGGCGATCGCGATCAGGATCAGGACGCCGCCCATGGTCGGCGTCCCCGATTTGATCAGGTGAGTGTCCGGCCCGTCACTGCGCACCGCCTGCCCGATCTTCCTGGTGGCCAGCCAGCGGATAACACTGGGGCCGGTAGCGAAGGAAATCAGCAGCGCCGTCATCGCCGCCAGCACGGTGCGCAGCGTGATGTAGTTGAAGACGTTGAAGAAGCGGACGTCCTGGGCCAGCCATTGGGTCAGCGCAAGGAGCATCAGCCTTGCTCCCCGGCGACAATCGCATCCGCCACCCGTTCCATCCTCATGAAACGCGACCCTTTGACCAGCACCGTGGTTTCCGGTCCCAATTCCTTGTTGACCGCAGCAAGCAGTTTTTCGATGTCGCAGAAATGCCGGGCACCCTCACTGAAATTGCGCACCGCCGCCTGGCTGGCGTCGCCGAGGGCGAACAGACGATCGATGCCCTGGCTCTTCGCGTAGCCGCCGATTTCATCGTGATACTGGCCGCTGGCCTCACCAATCTCGCCCATGTCCCCGAGAATGAGCACCTTGCGTCCGACGGTGGCGGCCAGTACGTCGATCGCCGCGCGCACCGAGTCCGGATTGGCGTTGTAGGTATCGTCAAGCACCAACGCGCCGGCGCGCCCCTGCCGCAGTTGCAGGCGCCCCTTGACCCCGGAGAACCCCTCAAGTCCAGCCACCACGGCCGCCAGCGGGATCCCGGCGGCGAGACAAGCAGTGGCAGCCGCCAGTGCATTGCGCGCATTGTGGCGACCGGGCACTGCAAGTTTCAGGTCAGCCCGGCCTTCCGCCGCTTCGAGACTCAGCAGCGCGGTCAGTCCTTGCTGGCGAACAGTGGCCCGCACGTCGGCGGCGCGTTCAATGCCGTAGGTACGCACGCTATGGCTACCGGCCATCTCCCGCCAAAGATAGGCATAGCCATCATCGGCATTGACCACCGCCACGCCATCGGCGGCCAGGCCGGCAAAGATGCGGCCCTTTTCGCGGGCGACCTGGTTCAAGTCGCCCATCCCTTCAAGGTGGGCTCGCTGCGCGTTGGTCACCACCGCCACGGTCGGAGCACCAAGCGACGCCAGGTAGCCGATTTCGCCCGGGTGATTCATGCCCATCTCGATGACGGCTGCCTGATGGCCGGAGTCGAGTCCGAGCAACGTCAGCGGCAGACCGATGTCGTTGTTCAGGTTGCCACGCGTCACCAGCACGGTATCACCAAACGCGCACCTGAGAATGGCGGCGATCATTTCCTTGGTCGTTGTCTTGCCGTTCGAACCCGTCACGGCGATGACCGGGATTTCGAAGCGGGCGCGCCACGCGGCAGCCATCCTGCCGAGGGCCATCCGCGTATCGGCGACGATCAGCGCCGATGCGCCCACCGGCACGCGCGCCGCCTCGGCCACCAGCAGGGCGCCGGCGCCGGCGGCGATAGCCTGTTCGAGAAAGTCGTGGCCATCGAAACGGTCGCCCCGCAGCGCAACGAACAGCTGCCCGGCACCGATGCTGCGCGTGTCGGTGGACACCCCGGCAATCGTCTGATCCGGACCAGCCTGCGCACCGCCGACGGCACGCTGGATCTCGGACAGCCGCCAGTTCATCATGCCACCACCCGCGGACACTCGCGGCGCAATGCGAGCGCTGCCCGGGCCTGGTCGACATCGGAAAACGGCGTGCGGATACCGGCGATCTCCTGGTAGGGTTCATGGCCCTTGCCCGCGAGCAGGACGACGTCATTCACGCCGGCACCGGCTATGGCACGACGGATGGCCGCAGCGCGATCGACGACGGACTCGACCGGCGCCATGCCCACCAGGATATCGGCAATGATTCGCGCCGGATCCTCGCCGCGCGGATTGTCACTGGTCAGGAGCACGCGGTCGGCGAGCCGGGCCGCGATCTCGCCCATCTGCGGCCGCTTTCCGCGGTCGCGATCGCCACCGCAGCCGAATACGACACAGAGGCTTCCGTTGCGCGCCTGCGCGACATCGCGCAACGCCCGCAGGACGTTCTCCAACGCATCCGGACTATGCGCGTAATCGACGACGATCAGCGGCTCGCCGGCGCCCCCCAGACGCTCCATTCTGCCGGCCGGAGGGGTCAGCGCCGACAGGCGGCGGCCAACCTCCGCAGTTTCGATTCCGGAATCGTGAAGCACCGCTGCCGCCGCCAAAAGATTGGCTATGTTGTAGCGCCCAAGCAGGCAGGTATGAACCTCGGCGCGCCCGCCCGGGACCACCAGACTGAAGCGCTGCCCACCCGGCGTCGCGACCAGGTTTTCGGCGCGCACCGCCATGCCACCCACTGTCTTCGGGTCACCGATGCCATAGCCGAGAACAGAATGCGCAGTCGTCTCACGCATCAGCCTGCGGCCAAGTTCGTCGTCGGCATTGATGATCGCCGTGCGCAGGCCCGGCCAGACAAGGAGGCGGCGCTTCGCCGCCGCATATGCTTCCATGCTGCCGTGATAGTCGAGGTGGTCGCGGGTAAAATTCGTGAACACCGCGACATCGACCCGTGCACCATTCAGGCGCCCCTCCTCGATGCCGATCGAGCTCGCTTCGAGTGCGCAGGCCTCGGCCCGGGCACGCTGAAAGTCAGCCAGCAGCCGCATCAGGGTCGTCGCTTCCGGCGTCGTGAAGCCGGTATCTGCGAGCCCGCCCGGAAAGCCCGCGCCGAGCGTGCCGATGACCGCGCACTTGCGGGCGTGGGCGCGGGCGATGAACTGGCTGACCGTCGTTTTGCCATTGGTGCCGGTGACAGCAATCAGCGAGAGCTTGGTGCTCGGCTCGCCATAGACGAGATGTGCCAGCGAACCGGCGAGCGCCCGCAGCCCGTCGATTTGCATGTTGGCTGCGGTCCACCCCGGGTTCCAGGCAAAATCGCCGCCTGCTTGCCAGAGCACGGCAACAGCTCCGCGTGCGATGGCATGAGCGATGTAGCGGCGCCCGTCGACGAGGGCGCCGGGATAGGCAAGGAAAACGTCACCGGGACGTACCTGCCGGCTGTCGTCGGCCACTCCCGTGGCGACGACTCCGCGCGCTGCCAGACGCTCGAGAATCAGGTGCGGGGCGCTCACAGCCGCCCCTTCCCAGCGGCCGCTTCGGCCACCTGGATCGGGTCATCCGGCGGAATGCCCAGTGTCCGCAAGGCGCCGCCCATGATCTGCGAGAACACCGGCCCGGCCACGTCGCCACCGTAGTGTGCGCCACCCGTCGGTTCGTCGATCATCACCGCCACGACCAGACGCGGGTCACCGATCGGCGCCAATCCGATGAACGAAGCTATGTATTTTCTGACGTAGGCGCCACCCTCGATCTTGTACGCTGTGCCGGTCTTGCCACCCACCCGGTAACCCGCTACCCGCGCTTTCGGGGCCGTTCCCTCCGGCTGCACCGCCATCTCCAGCATGGCGCGGATTTCGCGGGCTGTCTGCTGCGAGAATACGCGGACGCCATGCGGCGGCGTCTCGTCGCTCCGGATCAGTGTCAACGGGCCCGTCTCGCCATCGCGGGCAAAAACGCTGTAGGCACGCGCCAGCTGGATCAGGCTGACCGACACGCCATGCCCATAGGACATCGTCGCCTGCTCGATCGGACGCCAGGCTTTCCACGGCCGCAGCCGGCCAGTCACCTCGCCGGGAAACCCGAGATTGGGCGCCTGACCGAAGCCAACGCTGTCGAGCATCTCCCACATCTCCTTGGGTGGGAACCCAAGGGCCATCTTGACGGTTCCGACATTCGACGATTTTTGAACCACCTGCGCCACGGTCAGAGCGCCGTGAGGGTGCGCATCCGATATGGTGGCCGAGCCGATGGTCAGCCTGCCCGGCGCGCAATTGATGACCGTTTCAGGTCGCACCTTGCCGCTCTCCAAGGCGAGCGCGGCGGTGAACGGCTTCATCACCGAACCTGGCTCGAAGGTATCGGTCAGGGCACGGTTGCGCAGTTGCGCTCCCGACAGGCGGTCGCGATTGTTCGGGTTATAGGTCGGCAGGTTGACCAGCGCCAGAATCTCGCCCGTCCGTGTATCGACAACGATTGCCCCGCCCGCCTTGGCACCGTGCTTTTCGACCGCAGCCTTGAGCTGACTGTAGGCCAGATACTGGATTTTTGAGTCGAGCGCCAGGCGGATTTCCTTTCCATCCTGCGGCGGCTTGAGGGCAACGACATCCTCGATGATGTTGCCGCGCCGGTCGCGGATCACGGTACGGCTGCCAGGTCGCCCAAGCAGGCTCTGCTGGAAGGCCAGCTCCACTCCCTCAAGGCCCTTGTCATCAACGCCAGTGAAACCCACGATGTGGGCCGTCATGTCCCCGGTCGGGTAATAGCGGCGGTATTCCTTTTCCTGATGCACTCCCGGCAGCTTCAACGCTGCGATGCGCTCGGCCGTTTCCGGTGGCACCTGGCGCTTGACGAAAACGAACGTCTTTTCCGTGGCGATCTTGCTTTCCAGTTCGCGCGCGCTCATGTCCAGCAGCGCTGCCAATCGCTGTTTCTGGGGACCGGACATGGTCCGTGCGTCACCAGGAATCGCCCAGATTGTCTTCATTGGCGTGGACACGGCCAGGAGGTCGCCGTTGCGGTCGGTGATTTTGCCCCGCGAAGCCGAGACTTCAATATCACGCAGGTAACGCGACTCGCCTTTCCCCTGCAGAAAGTCGTTGTTGATGACTTGCAGATAGAAGCCACGTCCGACCAGGGCCGCGAAAGCACCCATCAGGAGCAGGCCAACGGTGCGCGAGCGCCAGCCTTGCAGGGCGAGCTGCAACACCGGGCTTTCGGCGAAGCGGTGGCCGCGCTGCGGGCGCCGACGAACGACCATCAGCGCACCTCCTTTTTCTTCGGCTTAGACAGCGGCTTGGCCTGAGGCCTGTCCAGGACCCTCCCGACGGCATCCGGCGGCACCATACGCAGGCGGTCTCGGGCAATCTTTTCAATCCGCGGATGGGTCGCCCAAGTGGATAATTCGAGCTGCAGCTGACCATATTCGACATCCAGTTGGCGCACCCGCTCCTGTTCCCCCTCCAGCGCCTGGAAGAGCTTGCGTGCTCGGTGCTGGGAAGTCACCGCACCGAGCGCGCAGGCGACAGCGATCAGGAGAAGGATCATGTTGAATCGGACCATTACAGTTTTTCGGCCGCCCGCATCACCGCACTGCGCGCACGGGGATTGGCCGCAATTTCAGCGGCAGAGGGCTTTGCGGCCTTGCCCACCAGACGCAGTCTCGGCTTCGGCAACTGATCGGCGCGCACGGGGAGGCTCTTTGGCAGGGAATCTGCTGACGACTGGGTCCGCATGAAGTTTTTTACGATGCGGTCTTCGAGCGAGTGAAAGGAAATCACGACCAGTCGCCCACCCGGCCGCAGCAGGTCGAGCGCCTGCGGCAGCGCTAGCGCCAGTTGGCTGAGTTCCTGATTGATATGAATCCGTAGAGCTTGAAAGCTGCGCGTCGCCGCATCCTGCCCTGGCTCACGGGTGCGCACGGTCGCACGTACGAGCGCTGCAAACTGCCCGGTTGTGACGATTGGCTGTTCGAGCCGAGTAGCGACAACCTTCTTTGCAATCTGGAAAGCAAACCGTTCTTCGCCATAGCTCCTGATGACCTCCGTAATTTCCCTGATTTCAGCTCGCGCCAGCCATTCCGCGGCAGTTTCGCCGCGCGTCGTATCCATGCGCATGTCCAGCGGTGCATCGTGGCGAAAGCTGAAACCGCGTTCACCATCATCAAACTGCGGCGACGAGACGCCAAGATCGAAAAGCACCCCATCAACGACCTCGATGCCCGCATCGCTTGCCACGTCGGCCAGTTCGCCGAAAGCGCGATGGACCAGATGAAACCGTGGATCGTTGATGGCCCGGCCAAACGATATCGCCATCGGATCGCGGTCGACCGCCACGAGACGACCTTTCTCATTCAGGCAAGCGAGGATGCGGCGGCTATGCCCTCCGCGCCCAAAAGTGGCATCGAGGTAGACGCCTTCAGCTCGTATCGCCAGGGCATCGATCGCCTCCTCGAGCAGCACCGTCAAGTGGGCGGCACAGCCCGTCACAGCACCATATCTCCAAAGCCGGGCGGCAAATCGCCCGCAAGCGCTTCCGCCGCAAGTTCATTCTGCCGCTTCCAGCCGGTTTCACTCCAGATCTCGAAGTGCGAACCCATGCCAACCAGGTAGACCGTCTTTTCCAGATGGGCGTAGTCACGCAATTCGGGCGCAACCAGGATGCGCCCGGCGGCATCGGGCTCTTCGGTACGGGCATTGCCGACCAGCACACGCTTGATCGAAGCGGTGCGCGTGTCAAGGCTGGAGGCCTTCAGGATCTGGTCACGAATCGGCTGCCATGCCGGCGACGGATAAAGCAGGAGGCAGCGGTGCGGATGCGCGGTCAGGACCAGCGAGCCCTCGCCAGCGGCGAGCAGGGCCTCGCGATGCCTTGCCGGTATGGCAAGTCGCCCCTTCGCATCCAGACTGAGTGCTGCAGCGCCCTCGAACATTCCGGTCTCGCCCCCTAATTCCCACTTTTTCACACATTTCCCCACTCTAGGGCATCATTCAACCCCAGTCAATAGGGGAAAAAGGGATTTGTTCATTTACAACAAGGACTTAGGAGAGATTTTGGCAGTTGTTTGAGAAGAAAATAAGCTATTAAAATCAATGAGCGAATATCGACTCTTAAAGTAACTTGTAAGGAGTTTCTGGGCACGAACCCGTATCACGACGCACAAATCCGGTCGCAACAGGATTCTGTGGCGTTTTTTTGGCTGTGGCGGGAAGTCGGCTAGGGCTCATCCGCGCGTGATGCCCTGCGGCGGGAACTGGCGTCCGCAGCGCCACCCAACGGTCTCACGAGGGCGAAAAAGGCCCCTCGGCGTTGCGCGGGTGCCATGGGCCCCATCGGATGCAACGGTCGCCGGCCCAGGAGAATGCCCAGGCTTCTCCGCACGCCTCCCCTGCACAAGCGAGTGCGCTCACAACAACCCTCAGAAACCGGGGGGTTGTCAGGCGATAGGCAATGGCCCTACTTCAACTGGCTGAGCTTCTGCTCGATCTTGGCCAATGGCATCGCGCCAGGCACACGTTCACCATCGGCAAAGAACATGGTCGGGGTGCCACTGATACTCAGGCGACGCCCGAATTCCTGATTCTTCGCAATCGCCGCAGTATCACAATCATCCTTGCCTGCCGGAACCCGCCCTTCGATCATCCAGTCGTTCCATGCCTTGGTGCGGTCGGCAGCACACCAGATCTGCTTCGACTTCTTGATCGAGTCCTCGGATAGGATCGGATACAGAAAGGTGTACACCGTCACGTTGTCGAGTTTCAGCAAGTCCTTGGCCAGACGCTTGCAATAGCCGCAGTTCGGATCCTCAAACGTTGCCAGGACGCGGGTGCCGTTGCCGCGTACCTGCTTGATGGCGCGCTCCATCGGCAGTTCGGCGAACTTGATTGCAGTGAGCTTGCGCATGCGCTCCTCGGTGACGTTCTTCATGCTCTTGCCATCGATCAACTGACCACCGGCCAAGAATGCGGTCATCTTTTCGTCGGTATAAAGGATATTGCCCTCGGAATAGACCTCGTAAAGCCCGAGAAAACCCGACTTGGTCACGCTTTCCACCTTGGCGCCGAGTTTGGCCTCCATCGCCTTCTTGATCTCGGCCTCATCGGCACTGGCGCTCGCCATGGACAGTGTGGCAAGTGCGAGCGGCAAAATTCTCATCAGCATTCAATTCTCCTAATAGGCACCCAAGGCATAGCGCACCAGGACATTCTTGACAAAGGGCAATCCGTTGGTCAGGTTCAGACCGAAGTTGCGCAGCGTGCGGATTCCGGACGGTGAATCCCTGAACAGGCGGCGCAGGCTGTCGGTCGATGTCTGCATCAGCGCCGTCTCTTCCCGGCGGGCACGCTGGTAGCGTTGCAAAAACCGCTCATTGCCAATGTCTTGCCACGGCGATGCGCCTGACAGCAGGTCCGCGAGCACGCTGGAATCCTGGAAACCAAGATTTATCCCGTGCCCGGAAAGAGGGTGGATGCCGTGCGCTGCATCGCCGACCAGCGCCAGTCGCCGCGCCACAGTTTGCGGAACACGCATCAACTGGAGCGGAAAGGCGACGGGCCCGGTCAGCACCGCCAGCCTGCCAAGGCTCCCCTCTCCTGCAGCGGCGACGCGCTCGCTGAAAAGGTCATGAGGCAGGGAACAAAGTTGATTTGCGTGTTCATCCGCAGTTGACCAGACAATCGAGATACGGTTCCCGGGCAGCGGCAGATAGGCAAGGACGCCGTCGTCACGGAACCATTGATGCGCGATGTTGCGATGCGGCCTTTCCGTCGTCAGGTTGGCGACCACCCCCATTTCGCCGTAGGGCGTATTTACGGCCGACAAACCTGCCGCCTGTCGCACCCAGGAATCCCTGCCATCGGCGCCCACCAGCAGGCGGGCCGCCAGAAGCGAACCATCAGCCAATTCGAGCCGTGCGCCATCCGCCTCAAATTCCAGGCTTTTCGGACGGGACGGACAGAGTAAGGTGAGATTTCCCTGCCGCTTGGCGCTCTCCCAAAATTCACAGGCCATCAGCGACGATTCGAGAATCCAGCCAAGCTCGGGCACGCCAGCTTCGTATGCGGAAAAGACCACCCGGCCACCCGCATCCCCCCGAACATCCATGCCGCGAATCTGGGAAATTCGGTCGGCATCGAGGTGCTTCCGCGCGCCGATCCGGTCGAGAAAAGCCATGTTGGCGGGGCTGATCGCATAGACGCGGGCATCCCAGCCTGCAGGGCGAGATGGCGGCTGATGTTCGACCAGCGCAATGCGCAAGGGTGTGTCGCGCAAGGCGATGGCGAGACTGGCACCGGCCAGCCCACCACCGACGATAATCAGATCAAACTTCTGCATGGGGACGGTCTTGCCGTTTCTTACGAAACGGATCAGAAATCAAACCGGGTTGCCCGTCGGTTTGCTGGGCCGTGGCCGGCGGTTGTTGCTGTTGGTACGGGGCCGGTGCTTCTTGGGCTGGCCAAGCTGCTGTTTCTGGCCGCCGCCATGGCCTGAACCACTGGCCGGATCGGAAGCCGACGCGCGATTTCCCGGCGCAAGCTGAATTTCCAGCTCGATGATTTCATCCCACTGCTCGTCGGTCCTGTCCCGTTCCGGGGTCGCCAGCAACTCACGCAGGCGACGACGGTTATCGTTCGGTGGCGGCGACAGTGCCTGGTCAACGGGTGGGGTTTCGGGGTCTTGATCGTTCATTGAATACCATGAAGCGAAACCCGTCGTTTACGGGTCCGCATCGAGAAAGGTGTACTTACTTCTTCTGCGTGGCTTTCCTCGTACTGACCGCAGCCTTGAAGGCAGTCCCGGCAGTGAACCTGGGGACCGTCGAAGCGGCAATCGTTAGCGGAACGCCTGTCTTTGGATTTTTGCCAATGCGCTCAGCGCGGCTGGCAGGTTTGAACGTACCGAAACCGACCAGCATCACGGAATCACCCCTAGCTACCGCGCTGACGACCGCCCCGAGAATGGCCGACAACGCCTTCTCGGCGGCAGCTTTGCTGATGCCAGCCTCTGTTGCGGCAACTTCGACCAGTTCTGTCTTATTCATCACAGCGCCTCCGGTTAGCTGCTTGGATTCAGGAGATCCTGCCGCAAGCACGGCAGAAACGGCAAGGTAGCACATTTTTCGACCAAGCGCTGTGGGTGGGCTGCGATATTTGACCGCGCGCCCTTGAATTCAGGCAGTTGACGCACGTCGACCGCAACCACCGGCGAAAAAAACCCCGGACGCGGCCGGGGTCTCGGAGCCGGAGAAAGACACCCTACTTCTTCTCTTCCGCCTTGTCGCCGTGCGACATGGACACCATCCCCTCGTTGTGCTCGCCGATATGCTGGTCGATAGGCGGCAACTGGTGGGCAACGCCCTTGTGGCAGTCGATGCAGGTCTTGCCTTCAGTGAACGCCTTGGGGTGCATCTTGGCGGCACGGTTACCTTGCTCGGTGTAATCCATGTAGTCGTAACGATGGCAGTTGCGGCACTCCTTGGAGTCGTTGGCCTTCATCCGGTCCCATTCGTTCTGGGCGAGCTTGCCGCGCTTGGCATTGAACTTCTCGGGCGTGTCGATAGAGCCAAGAATCTTGTGAAAGACCTCGTTGGAGGCCTGGATCTTGCGCACCATCTTCGGCCCCCACTCCTTGGGCACATGACAATCCGGACAGGTCGCCCGGACACCGGTACGATTCGTGTAGTGCACCGTGTTCTGGTATTCCTTGAAGACGTTTTCCTTCATTTCGTGGCAGGAAATGCAGAACGCTTCCTGGTTGGTCGCCTCCAGCGCCCAGTTGAAGGCGCCCCAGAAGACAATACCTGCCACAAACAACAGGAGCACCGTCACCAGACCAACGCGCTTGACCCAGGCGGGCACAAATTTTTCGAGACTCATCATTCCCCCCTCTTGGCAGCCGGTTTGTAGGTGTTCTCGACCAGCGGCTTGGCATCAAACTGCGCGACGTGGCACTGCAGGCAGAAATAGCGGCGCGGAGAGATGTTGGGGTGCTTCTTGTCTTCGCGGTCCAGGTAGTGCGACTTCGCCACCAGGGTCGCGCCGGTTTCCTCGGCGCGCTCCTTCGAATGGCAGTCCATGCACTTGTTGAAATTCTGCGTGATGTTGTAGCCCTTGATACTGTGCGGTATCAGTGGCGGCTGTTTCTGGAAGTTGCGTGGAATCAGGTCCTGATCCTTTTCCGGACGGAACATATTGTCATTCTTGGACAGTTGCTCGATCGGCACCTCCCCGCGCAACGACTCCATTTTCTGCTGCGCACCGGCACCGCTCACTCCCGACAGGAGTACCGCAGCCGCCAGGCCCAGAGCAGGGATGAATCTCATGTTTTTACCCTCCAATTGACGGCCGGATGTCTTTCCGGCCGCGTTTCATCGTGACGATTCCGGCAATCAGGCGCGAACAACCTTGACCGCGCACTTCTTGTAGTCGGTTTCCTTGGAAATCGGGCAGGTCGCATCAAGGGTCAATTTGTTGACCAGACGTCCGGCATCGAAAAACGGAATGAACACCAAGCCGCGCGGCGGCTTGTTGCGCCCACGGGTTTCGACACGCAACACAATCTCGCCGCGCCGCGACGCCACCTTGACCTCCATGCCGCGCTGCAGACCGTGTGCCTTGGCATCGTCCGGGTTCATGAAGACCACGGCGTCCGGGAAAGACTTGTAGAGCTCGGGAACACGCCGGGTCATCGAACCCGTATGCCAATGTTCAAGAATCCGACCGGTACATAGCCACATGTCGAATTCCTTGTCCGGCGACTCGGCGGCTGGCTGGTAGGGCAGCGCGAAAATGACCGCCTTGCCGTCCTTGTGCCCGTAGAACTTCACGCCCTCGCCCTTCTTGACGTAGGAATCGTAGCCTTCGCGGAAACGCCACAATGTCTCCTTGCCGCCGACCACCGGCCAGCGCAGGCCGCGCGACTGATGGTAGGTTTCGAAGTCGGCGAGGTCGTGCGCATAGCCAACGCCGAAGGTCCGGTATTCCTCGAACAACCCTTTCTGCGGATAGAAGCCGAAGTAGGCCGCTTCATCATTGTCGAAGCCGGCCTGGATGCCCTTCGCCGGGAACTTGTTGACGACACCGTTGGCAAACAGCACGTCGAACATCGTCTTGCCCTTGACTTTTGGTTCCTTGGCCAGCAGTTCCGGCGTCCACACCTCTTCCATCCTGAAGCGCTTGGAGAACTCCATCACCTGCCAGAGGTCGGAGCGCGACTCGCCTGGCGCCTTGACCTGCTGCCGCCAGAACTGGGTGCGCCGCTCGGCGTTGCCGTAGGCGCCTTCCTTCTCGACCCACATCGCGGTCGGCAGGACGAGGTCGGCGGCCATCGCCGAAACTGTCGGGTATGGATCGGAAACGACGACGAAGTTTTCCGGCTTGCGCCAGCCCGGAAAGATTTCTTCGTTGATGTTCGGCCCGGCCTGCATGTTGTTGGTGCACTGCTGCCAATAGAAGTTGACCTTGCCGTCCTTCATCGCCCGTGCCATGGCCACGGCGTGGGTGCCAATCTTGTCGGACAGCGTGCCCTCCGGCAGGCCCCACACCCGTTCAGTGCGTTTGCGGTGCTCCGGATTGGTGACCACCATGTCGGCTGGCAGGCGATGGGCAAAGGTGCCGACCTCGCGTGCCGTACCGCAGGCCGACGGCTGACCGGTCAGCGAGAACGGGCTGTTGCCCGGCTCGGAGATCTTGCCGGTCAGCAGGTGGATGTTGTAGATCATGTTGTTGGCCCAGGTCCCGCGGGTGTGCTGGTTGAAGCCCATGGTCCAGAACGAGGTCACCTTGATCTTCGGGTCGGCATACAACTCGGCCAGCGCCTTCAGATCCTTCACCGACACGCCGGAGAGCTTGGAAACAGACTCGGCGGTGTATTCGGAAACAAATTTCTTGTAGTCGTCGAAGCTGATCGGCTCGGACTTGCCGGTATCGCCCTTGGGCTTGCCGTCGGCATCGGGATAGCCGTTGCTGGTCGCATCCTTTTCCAACGCATTGGTCGGACGCAGACCATAGCCGATATCGGTGGCTCCCTTCTTGAAGTTGATGTTCCGGTCCACGAAGGCCTGATTCACCTTGCCGTTCTGGATGATGTAGTTGGCGATGAAGTTGAGGATCGCCAGGTCGGTCTGCGGCGTGAAGATGATCGGGATGTCGGCCAGTTCGAACGAGCGGTGCTCGAACGTCGACATGACGGCAACCTTGACGTTCTTGTTGGACAGCTTGCGGTCAGTCAGGCGCGTCCACAGGATCGGATGATTTTCGGCCATGTTCGAACCCCAGAGCACGAAAGCATCGGCATGCTCGATATCGTCATAGCAGCCCATCGGCTCGTCGATGCCGAAAGTTCGCATGAAGCCGGCAACCGCCGACGCCATGCAGTGGCGGGCGTTGGGGTCTATGTTGTTGGTGCGGAATCCGGCCTTCATCAGCTTTGCGGCCGCATAGCCTTCCCAGATCGTCCATTGGCCCGAGCCGAACATGGCAAGTCCGTTCGGCCCCTTCGCCTTCAATGTCGCCTTGGCCTTCTCTTCCATGATGTCGAACGCCTGTTTCCAGGTGATCGGGGTGAATTCGCCGTTCTTGTCGAACTTGCCATCCTTCATGCGCAGCATCGGCGTCTTGACGCGATCGCTGCCGTACATGATCTTCGACAGGAAATAGCCTTTGATGCAGTTGAGGCCGCGGTTGACCGGCGCTTCAGGATCGCCCTGGGTGGCGACCACGCGACCATCCTGGGTGCCGACCAAGACGCCGCAGCCAGTGCCACAGAAACGGCAAACCGACTTGTCCCAGCGAATTTCATCGCTGCCCGCAGCAACCGCCGCCGTCGGTGCTGACAGACCGGCTGCCGAAATGGCCGCCGCCGCTGCGTTGGCCTTGATGAAATCCCGTCGATTGAGTTTCACGCCTTTACCTCCTCGGTATCTGACTCTTCGCCGCTATATTGATAAACCATGGCCACCGATGCGACGCCGGGGACACCATGAAGAGCCACGTAGCAACCTGTGGCCGATTCCGTATCGTCATCCTCGATCGTGACAACCACCTTTCCTTCCGGGCTGCGGGCATGGATCTCCACCCCTGGCATGGCGGCGAGAACCGCACAAGCCGCGTCGAGCCGCTCCGGAACGATGTGTACGATCGCACTTGAAATATTCACTGCGTTCAACCCCCCTGGCTCGCGCGCCTTCTGTGGCGTGCATTGCACCAGGAAGACATGATCCTGATCCAGCGCGATCATTCCGTTGACTTGGGTCAAGACTTCCTTGCTTGGAAGTGCTTCTAGTACAACAGGAGGGAGTGTTAATAGTTCTTTTGAACTATTCCCAAGCGCATCGGCTCTTGATAGTCGATGCCTATCAAACCGATTCCACGATTCAATTGGCTCTATGCCAGAACCGGCACTATCATTCTGGTGTTGCTACTCATCAACCAAGGAGAAAACCCCATGTCGCTGATCAATACCGAAGTCCAGCCGTTCAAGACCCAAGCATTCCACAATGGCAAGTTCGTCGAAGTAACCGAGGCCAGCCTGAAGGGCAAATGGTCCGTTTTGATCTTCATGCCGGCAGCCTTCACCTTCAACTGCCCGACCGAAATCGAAGACGCCGCCGACCACTACGCCGAGTTCCTGAAGGCCGGCGCCGAAGTGTACATCGTCACCACCGACACTCACTTCTCCCACAAGGTCTGGCACGAAACCTCGCCGGCTGTCGGCAAGGCCCGGTTCCCGCTGGTCGGCGACCCGACCCATACCTTGACCAACGCCTTTGGCGTGCATATTCCGGAAGCCGGACTGGCACTGCGCGGCACCTTCGTCATCGACCCCCAGGGCGTCATCAAGACCATGGAAGTCCATGACAACGCGATCGCACGCGACGTCAAGGAAACCCTGCGCAAGCTCAAGGCCGCCCAGTACGTCGCCTCGCACCCGAACGAAGTCTGCCCGGCCAAGTGGCAGGAAGGCGCCAAAACCCTGGCTCCGTCCATCGACCTGGTCGGCAAGATCTGAACCCAAGGCGAATCGCCAACCCGCTCCCTTTCCGGGAGCGGCGCGAATTTCAATGAAAAGGGGCCGGCGTGCCCCTTTTCATTGAAATTCTCAAGTACGGGAGAGAAGCATGCTCGACGAAAACATCAAGACCCAACTCAGCGCCTACCTTGAAAAGCTGCAGACGGCGATCGAACTCGTCGCCTCGCTCGACGACAGCGCCGCAGCACAGGAAATGCGCGGCCTGCTGACCGACATCGCCGAACTGTCGGACAAGGTCAGCCTGCGCGAGGACGGCGATGCCGCGCGGCGCCCCTCCTTCGCCATCGGCCGCCCCGGCGAAGCGGCGCGCATCAGCTTCGCCGGCCTGCCGATGGGCCACGAATTCACCTCGCTGATCCTCGCCCTGCTGCAGACCGGAGGCCACCCGCCCAAGGTCGACGCCGACGTCATCGAGCAGATCAAGGCGCTGCCGGGTAATTTCCGCTTCGAGACCTATATTTCGCTGTCCTGCCACAACTGCCCTGACGTCGTTCAGGCACTGAACCTGATGGCCGTGCTCAACCCCGGCGTCAGCCACGTGATGATCGACGGCGCCCTGTTCCAGACCGAGGTCGAGAAGCGCCAGATCATGGCCGTGCCGACCATGTTCCTCAACGGCGAGGAATTCGGGGCCGGGCGGATGACCATCGAGGAGATCATCGCCAGGGTCGACACCGGCGCCGCCGCCCGCGACGCCGCCAGACTCAGCGCCAGGGAAGCCTTCGACGTGCTCATCGTCGGCGGCGGCCCGGCCGGCGCGGCGGCGGCCATCTACGCGGCGCGCAAGGGGATCCGCACCGGTCTGCTAGCCGAGCGCTTCGGCGGCCAGGTCATGGACACACTGGCCATCGAGAACTTCATCTCGGTCAAGGAGACCGACGGCCCGAAGCTGGTCATGGGACTGGAAGAACACGTCAAGGACTACGACGTCGACATCATGAACCTGCAACGCGCCACGCAGCTCAAGACCGGCGACCTGGTCGAGGTGACGCTGGAAAACGGTGCCGTGCTCAGAAGCAAGTCAGTCATCATCGCCACCGGCGCGCGCTGGCGCGAGATGAACGTCCCCGGCGAAAGGGAGTATCGCGGCAAGGGGGTCGCCTACTGCCCGCACTGCGACGGCCCACTGTTCAAGGGCAAGCGCGTCGGGGTCATCGGCGGCGGCAATTCGGGTGTCGAGGCGGCGATCGACCTCGCCGGCATCGTCAGCCATGTCACGCTGTTCGAGTTCGACAGCAAGCTGCGCGCCGATGCCGTCCTCCAGCGCAAGCTGGCCAGCCTGCCGAACGTCACGATAGTCACCAGCGCATTGACCACCGAAGTCACCGGCGACGGCAACAAGGTGAACGGTCTGGTCTACAAGGACCGCAACACCGATCAGGTCAAGCGGATTGATCTCGCAGGCGTCTTCGTCCAGATCGGCTTGTTGCCCAATACCGACTGGCTCAAAGGCACGATCAACCTGTCGAAGTTCGGCGAAATCGAGATCGATGCCAAGGGCCAGACATCGGTTGCGGGTGTCTTCGCTGCCGGCGACTGCACGACGGTACCCTACAAGCAGATCGTCATTGCCATGGGCGCCGGCGCCACCGCATCGCTCAGCGCCTTCGACCACCTGATCCGGACCTCCGCACCTGCCTGATGACGACACAATCGCAGCGACTCGGATGAAAAACGGCCATTCTTGCCTGTCGACCGCAACGGTCATGCTTACAGCGAGTCGGGGCAGCTACGCAGAATTTCCTTGTCGAACGCCGCTTTGACCTTGTCGAGAGCCTAGCGCGCTTTGCCCGCATTGGCGGTCAGCATGTCGGCGGACGTTCTGTCCGGCGCTATCCGTGGCAGCAGCAAGCTGAACTCGGTGCCGGCGCCCACTTCGCTGGTCACGGCAATCGTGCCACCCAGCACGCCGGTCACCGCATTGTGGGTAATGTGCAAACCGAGCCCGCTGCCTCCGCTACCCAGCCTGGTGGTATAGAAGGGGTCGAAAACCCTTCCCAGCCGGTCGGCCTCGATGCCGCAACCGTCGTCGCGCACGGCCAGGCGCACAACGCCTTCAGGCAGCGCCTCGGCCTCGATTCGGATCGTCCCGCGATCGCGATCATTGAAACCGTGCACCACGGCATTGTTGATCAGGTTGGTCAGCGCCTGACCGAGGGCGCCGGGGAAACTGTCGAGGACGATTCCCGCAGGAACCTTTGTCTTGATGCGATAGGGTGTCCGCTTCAACATGGGCTGCAGGGTGGTGACAATTTCGTTCACCACTTCAGCCACCTTGAAACTGCGTCGCTGGTCGCTGGTCTGGTCAACGGCCACCTGCTTGAAGCTGGAAACCAGATTGGCGGCGCGCTCCAGGTTGCGCGTGGTGATGTCGGTGGTGGTGCCCACAGCGTCGACAAGACTGTCGAGATCGGAGCGGCGCAGGCCGGCCGCGCTCGCCGACCGGAACTCCCTGAGGCGCGCATCGAGGGTACTGACGGCCATCAGGGCGTTGCCGACAGGGGTGTTCAACTCGTGCGCGATGCCGGCGACCAGACCGCCCAGCGCCGCGAGCTTTTCGGAGCGGACAAGATCGTTCTGTGTAGCCCTGAGGTTGCCCACGGTCGCTTCGAGTTCCTCATTGGCCTGCGACAATTCCTCGGTCCGCTGCTCGACCCGTTGTTCGAGTTCCACGTTGAGTTGGCGAATTTCGTCCTCGATGCGCCGCTGATCGGTGATGTCGACGGACACCATCAACAACAGACGCACGCCGCCGACTTCTTCGACATGTGCCGAAACAAGGCACAGCAGGCGGGCGCCATCGCCGGCCAGGAGCCAGGCTTCCATCGCCGGAACCGCGCCGCCGCAGGTGAAGGCATCCAGAAAACGGCGGCGATCGCCATCTGTCGTCCAGAGACCGATTTCTGCCCCGTTCTTGCCGATGACGTCGGCCGCCTGCCGGCGAAACTGCCTCTCCCAGGCGGAGTTGACCCTGAGGATCCGGAACGCATTGTTGGCGTCGGAGACCGACATCGGCACCGGCGAGACGTTGAAGATCGTTGCGAGTTGGCGCTGGTTATCGCGCAATGCGGCTTCGGCCCGCTTGCGCTCGGTGATATCGGTATCCATGCTGACGAACAACTGCTGCCCTTCGACGTCGCCCGGAATGGCAAAGACCGAGGTGAGCACGACGATGTTGGCGCCATCCTTGCGCCGCAGCGGGAATTCGGCGGGGCCGAAGGACTCCCCGGTGCGTTCGATCTGCTGCACGATGGCGACGAAATCCCCGGCCTGATCCGTGTCAAGGTACATCAGCGGATTTGCCGTCACGGTCTGGCCAACCGCCTCGTCCGCCGCAAAGCCGAACATCTTCTCGGAAGCCTTGTTCCAGTACAGCACCTTGCCATTCGCATCGTACCATTGCACGGCGACCGTGGGAGTCGTCTCCAGCGTCGCCCGCAGGCGCTCGCGGCTACGGGCTGTGGCGGTCTCGCGCTCCTGGATCCCAGCAACCATCAAGCGCAGATCGTCGGACAAGGCATTGAGTTCGGCGATGTATCCCTTGCGCGGCCAGGCATCCGCCAGGTTGCCGCCAGCGATACGGTGCGAATGTTCGGTCAGCCGTCTGATCGGACGCGCCATGCGCGCTCCCCAGAACGGCGCAAGGATCAGGCTTATCGCCAGGGCGCCGACGAATCCAGCCGCGATCAGCAGGATGGTCATGCGGTAGTTGTAATTGCTCCAGCCAGCCAGCACTCTGGCGTCGATGATCCAGCCGACTTTTTCGGACCGGACGCCGCCGGCGAGCCAGCGCTGTCCGAATACTTCCGTGTATTCCGGCGGCGGCTTGCCGGCAATGATCGCCTGAAACACCGGCAACGTCGAAAAATCAAAGAACCGGAATGACGGATCGGGATTCGGATTGTTCGAAGCCAGCCAATGCCCCTGGGCGTCGAGAATCGCGACTACGACCTCCTGATCTTGCCTCGTCTCCATCACATCAGCGGTGGTGCGCGCGAGGCTGGTCTCGCCAATCAAGACCCGATCACCCACGGCAAAAGCGAGAGCGACCGTGTTCTGTCCACTGATCGCCGAGAAATTGCGGTCGCTCCAGACTGCCTCCGGTGCGCCGTTGGAGCGCCTGGTGAGGCGCGCTGCCTGGAACAAGCGACTGCCGGAAATGTCTGCACCGCGCAACTCGTCGATCGCCTGGCGTTGTCCTTGGGCAAGACCCAGTGCCTCGACCCGTCCCTCGGCATCGGCGACGTAGACCGCCTGGAAAATCACGCCGTCACCGACGACGGCGTCAATATACGCTTGCAGTTGCGCAGATGGCAGGGCGGGCATGAGTTCCGCCAACGGATGGAGTCGGGATTCGGTGCCGGCCATGAGCTGATCCAGCACCCGCGCCACATTCTTGGCCGCGTCCTGGGCCTGCACCCGCCCACGCTCTTCAACCTGTGGCAACCGGAAAAAGAGGATGATGATGGCGACAAAGGCAAAGGTCAGGACGGTCGTCGTCGTCAGCAGCAGAATCAGCCAGGTTCGCAGCCGCAACTCGCCCCTGAGCGACACCACCAACCGCCTACTGGACGTTGACAAAGCGACCGTCGCGCACGATGGTCACATAGGCCTTGCGCTGACCATCGCCGAAACGGTCGAAGTTCCAGGTATCCTGCGCGCCTTCGTAGGGGCCTGCGGTCAGCAGCGCCTGCTTGAGCGGTTCCTTGCCGCGCTTGCCAATGGCGAGCAACGTAGCGCGCGTCGCGTCGTAGGCGGCAATGCTGGAAAAGCCCGGATTCTCCTTGAAGCGTGCCCGATAGGTCGCCAGAAAAGCCTGATAGCGTGGTGATGTATCGTCGCGGTTGAAATACTGCAACAGGATCAGCCCCTCGACAGTACGCCCGCCGAGTTCGATGAGTTGCTCGGTCGCGGCCCAGCTCACCCCGACCGCCCTGGCAGCGAACCCCTGCTTGCGGGCTATGAGCAGCAGGCGCACCGTGTCAACCGCATTGGCTATCAGCAGAATCGTGTCGGGCCGATCCGGGACAAGCGTGTTGACGGCATTGAGGTAACTCGGGTCATCACCTGACGTAAATGCGGCATCGACGACGATTGCTCCGCCAAGTGCGACCAACGCCTCGCGAAAATCGGTGAGCCAGGCGCGAGTGTAGGCGCTGTTCCCCAGATCGTAGACCGCCGCGACCCGCCGGGCACCCTGTGCATACGCGTATTTCGCGCTGTGGCTCGCATGTTCACGGGTCGACGACACGACCTTGAACAACTGGTCGTCCTTCCCCGACAGCGGACTGGCTGTCACCGTTGGACTGACCAAGACAAGACCGGCCTTTTCGGCCGCCGGCAGGACGGCCACCGCCATGGCACTGGTCAGCGGACCGATGACCGCCTCGACGCGCAGGGCAGCCAGTTCTTCCAGAGCCCTCACGGCCATTGCGGGGTTCTGGCCATCGTCCCGCGCGACCAGCTCGATCTTGCGGCCGCCGATGCCGCCAGCGGCATTGGCCTGCTCAACGGCGAGCAGCGCCCCCTTGTGGCCGGATTCGGCCAGGTCGGCGCTGCGCCCGGTCAAGCCACCGATAAAGCCGAGACGGAGGGGTTCGGGTGGCGCGCAGCCGCCGAGCAATGACACGGATAGCAGAAGGCCCGAAAGGACGACATTGAGCGGGAGAGAAAACGTGGCGATCTTCAGGCGCGTTTCTCCTTGTGTTCAGCGAGCCAGCCCAGCAGGTCGGGCAACCGCATCGGCCGCGCGTACAGATACCCCTGCGCCTCGTGGCAGCCCAACCGGCGCAGGCGTGCCGCCTGTTCCTCGGTCTCGATACCCTCGGCGAGCACCTTCATGCCAAGCTGGCGGCCCAGCGGTATCACCATTTCCGCAATACGCGCGCCCCGCTCGCCGACCCCCAGCGCATTGACAAAGCTGCGGTCGATCTTGATGCGATCAGCGGGCAAGCGATCAAGATACGACAGCGAGGAGTAGCCGGTACCGAAGTCGTCGATCGCCACCGAAATACCGCGCTGCTTGATGGCATGGAGAATGCGCTCGACGGCTTCGGGATCCATGATCGCAACGGATTCGGTGATTTCCAGCTCCAGGCCGCTTGGCCCGGCAGTACTTGCCGCCAATGCGCCATCGAGCATGTCGAGAAAGTCGGGATGGGCAAACTGCCCGGCGGAAACGTTGACCGCCATCACCAGGTCGTGGTGGCCGGCACGGCGCAGTTCGTCGCCGGCAAGCAGCGCCATGCGCAGCACCCAAGTGCCAATCTCGACGATCAGCCCGGAACTCTCGGCAATCGGGATGAAACGATCGGGCGGAACGAAACTGCCGTCCTCCTCCTGCCACCGCAACAGCGCTTCGACTCCGACGACCGCGAGGCTTGCGAGATCGATCTGCGGCTGATAGACGAGATAGAGACGGTTGCTGCTGAAAGCGTGGCGCAGGGCGCTTAACTGGTGCGTTCGTTCACGGGCCAGACGACCTGCTGCGGCGGTGAAATACACCGCCCGCCCGTTACCGCCTTCCTTGGCCTGACCCAGCGCGATCCAGGCGTCCTTGAGACGATCGGCACCACTTTCAGTCGAGTCGATGGCGCGAACGACGCCGATGGTGACCGAGATCGCATGCTCGATGCCGTTGAAGCACAAGGGTTCGCGGAACAGCGTGCCCAGGAATGCCGGGGAGACATCGGCCTCAGCGCCGGCAATGGCGAAGACGTCGTTGCTGACCCGTGCGACAAAACAGTTCTCCGGCAGACCACGACGCAGGCGCTGCGCCACGGCGTTCAGCAGTTGATCGCCGTAGTGGTGGCCGAACATGTCGTTGACCGCGGTGAATTGATCTATGTCGACCAGCGCCAAGGTCCGGTCCTCGGAGTCAACGTCGTCAAAACGGTTGTCGAGCGCCTCGATCAATGCGGCACGGTTGGCAATGCCCGTCAGCGTATCGACGTAGGCGATGCCGCGCAGGTGCTCCAGCAGGCGAACATTTTCACCGCCAAGCGCGATGTTGCTGCAAAAGACCTCGAGCAGATTGCGATCGACGTCGACGGGACGGTCCAGATGCAGGAAGGCGGCCAGGTGGCTGCCTTCAGAAGTCGACAGATAGAGCGCCAGGCTATCATCGTCAATCAGGTTGCGGCGCTGCGCCAGGCTGCTCTGGATGCGTTCGGCAACAACCTCCCTCAGGGTTTGGCCGAGCGCGTCGGCATAACGCCCAACGCCCGCAAGCACCTTCAGACCCGGTGGATCGCTCCCCGCATCTTCGGTGCAGATCAGCCCATCGGGCGCCACACCGACAAGATCAGCAATCCGGTTCAGCGCATCACGGGCGAAACGTCCGATGTCCCGCTCGCTCATCAGCTCGCGACTGGCAGTGACGATGCATTCCAGCGAGCGGCGGTTGGCATCGAGACGACACAACTGATCATAGGTGCGCAACGCCGATGACAAGGCGGTGAACAGCTTGTTGCGCGTCAGTTCGCTCTTGCTCTTGTAGTCGTTGATATCGTAGCGACGAACCGTGTCTATCTCCGGCGCGTAGCCGGGCTGGCCGGTGCGCAGAATGATCCGGATGTTGCCCAACGCAAGTTCGTCGCGGATGACGCTGATAATATCGAGACCGGCACTCGGCGTTTCCATGACGACGTCGAGCAGAATGACAGCGATGTCGGATTCACGCTGCAACTCCTCAACAGCCTTGGCAGCGGAGTAGGCGTGGATCAATTCCAGTGGCCGCTCGAGGATGGTGAGTCCAGTCAGCGCAAAGCGCGTCGCCGCATGCACCTGGGGATCGTCGTCGACGACAAGAATCCGCCAGGCCGGCCGCTCCGCCGATACATCCGACGGCGCGTCATCGTCGATGAAGGTCAGCAGGTCGTCTGTGTTGGACACAGCTATGGTTTCTCACGGAGTGAAAAGGGAGCCGCAAATGGCACGTACATTTGGCTGAACTTCATCCCCGTCATGTTACTCGCAAACCGCCTCAACATAGCGGGCCGACGCTTTGTATCATAAGCACTTTCCGAACCGAAGCAAGCTTCTCGATTCCCGGCGAGCCAGCGTCTGATCACTCAGACCCTCGTCTGTGGGTAATGTTGGGGGAAACCCGAGGAAGCTCGACGGCCGTTTGCGTTAATCACAGATGCGCGGCTTTGAGCGTCCGACACCCTCATGGCGCGGCCCAAATGGCGATTTCAATTGCGCCCTCCCGACACGATGACGCTACCAGGTTGAATCCGGGCGCCATGCAGCCGCCCAACCAGGCAGGTCCGCTGCGGGCATCGGCCGGGCAATGCCGTAGCCCTGTCCCAGTTCGCAGCCCAGCGACAACAAAAGTGCGCCATGGGCAGCCGTTTCCACGCCTTCGGCGATTATCTGGCGGCGGAAGGCTCTGGCCAGCCCGACGATGCCCTGAACGATGGCCAAATCATTGGAATCCTCGAGCATGCCACGCACAAAGGTCTGGTCGACCTTGAGCAGGTCCGCCGGCAGGCGCTTGAGATAGGTCAGCGACGAATAGCCGGTGCCGAAGTCGTCCAGCGCGAAGTTCACGCCCATCGCCAAGCAGGCGTACATGAGTTCGGAGACCTTTGTCACATCCTCCAGCGCGCTGGTCTCGACGATTTCCAGCTCCAGTTGGCCGAACCTGACCTGCGGGTGGGCCGCCAGCATCTCGGCGAGGCACTGAGTGAAATCGACCTGCTGCAACTGGCGCGCGCCGACATTCACGCTGACCGAGATGTCCAGCCCCGCGGCATTCCATTGGGTGATCTGGTTCAGCGCGGCGTCAATCACCCATTCGCCCAGTTCGACGCTGATCGGGTGCTCCTCGATGATGGGCAGGAAGTCCCCCGGCGGCAGCAGCCCGCGTTCGGGGTGCCGCCAGCGGATAAGGGCTTCGGCACCAACGACTGCGCCGGTCCTCATGTTTACCTTGGGCTGGTAGTACAACTCGAACTCTCGCCGATCGAGGGCGCGGCGGATGTGCTCAATGCTTTCGTGGCGGGTCGTCAGCACTGCATCATGGGCGATGTCGAACAGGTGATAGCGGTTCCTTCCCATCTGCTTGGCCGCATACATCGCCTGGTCGGCGTGGCGCAGCAACTGGTCGGCATCCGCATTGTCCTGCGGGTAGAAGGTCACGCCGATACTGGCGGACACCCGCAGTGTTGCATCGCCCGCATTCACCGGTTCGGAAGCCGCGAGCAACAGGCGGGCGAGGACCGGTTCGCAGCTCTCCGGCGCGTCAAGATCTCCGAGCACCGCGACAAACTCGTCGCCGCCGATCCGCGCCAAGGTATCGCAATCGCGCAGAACTTCCTTCATGCATCGCGCGACGGTAATCAGCACCTGGTCGCCCACATCATGCCCATACTCGTCATTGATCGATTTGAAGCCATCCAGATCGAGATAGACCACTGCCAGCGACTGGCCACGCCGCTGGCTCTGGGCCATGGTCTGCTGCAACCGGTCGGCGAGGAGCGTACGATTGGGCAGGTTGGTCAGGCTATCGTAATGCGCAATGGATTCGAGCCGCTGCTGGTACTCCTTCATCGCGGTAATGTCAGAGAACAGGGCAACATAGTTCATTGTCCTGCCGCCGGGATCTTGCACGGCGCTGATTGTCAGCATCTCGGCGTACACCCTTCCATCCTTGCGCCGGTTCCAGATTTCGCCATTCCAGTAGCCGTCAGCGGTCAGGGCTCGCCACATCGCCGCATAGAACTCGGCGTCATGCCTGCCCGAGCGGAGAATGCTGGGCTTCTGCCCCACGGCATCTTCCCGCGTGTAGCCCGTAATCCAAGCAAAGGCGTCATTGACATCGACAATGACACCGCCGGCATCGGTAATCATGATGCCCTCACGGGCGTGGGTGAACACGCTGGCGGCAAGGTGCAGCGCTTCGTCGACGCGCTTGCGATCGGTAATGTCCATGACGAAAACGAGATTGCACGGCACGCCATCCATGTCGACGCTCTCCGCCGACAGGCTGATCCAGCGCACCTCGCCGTTCTTGAGCCGCCAGGTGGTCTCCCATCCGACCACCCGACCGCTGCGCTGGAGGGCGGCCACCCACGGGCGGCGAGCCTCCTCGTTGGGCCAGAGCCCGACCTCGATCGAGGTGCGTCCGATGAGATCCTCGCGCTTCCAGCCGAAGTCACGCTCATAGGCGCGATTGGCATCGATGAAACGACCGTCATCGGAGCGCGCGATCGATGCCGCCAGGGGACTGAAATGAAAGGCCGTGGAAAAACGTTCCTCGGTGCGGCGCAAAGTCTCTTCGGCGACCTTGCGTTCAGTGATGTCCCGGATTACGCCAAAGACGATCCGCTCCTCCTTGTCGAAGAAGGCTATCGAGTGGATATCGCGAATCTCGCCGGTATCCGCTTTTTTGATCTTGAATTCCAGGTCATACGGTTGGCCACTCTTGATCAACTGCGTCATGGCCGCGTCGAGCACGGGACGATACTCGGGCAAGGGAATTTCCTTGAAGACCGAATAGTCATCGTACCCCGGCTTGCTCCGGTCCAGGCCATACAGCTTGGCTGCACCATCGGAAGCGAGCATGACCTGGAAATCGAGATGGTATTCCCAGTTGCCGGAACCGGACACAAGTTCGGCTTTCTTCAATCTCGCTTCGCTGGCGCGGATAGCCTGCGCCGCCAGTTCGTGTTCGGTAACGTCGGTGTAGGTGGTGACAAAACCGCCGCCGGGAAGCGGATTGCCAACCACTTCGATGACAGTACCATTGGGCCGGGTGCGCTTGAAGCGGTGCGGTTGCATGGCCCGGGCGCGCTCGACCATCTCGCGTACCTTGGCGTCGGCATCGCAGGGGCCGTACTCGCCGTGCTCGACGTTGTAACGCACGAAAGTTTCGAACGAAGCACCACTGCGCGCCATTTCCTCGGGAAAGCCCAGAATCTGGCAAAACCTGCTGTTCAACGCGGTCATGTGCAGCTCGTCGTCGACCACGCTGATCCCCTGCGCGATGTTTTCGAGGGTGGCCTGCAGAACCTTGGTCTTCCGGGCCATCTCGGCCTCGGCTTGCTTGCTTGCCGTCACGTCGTGCGCGGTGCCGTAATAGCCGAGGAACACGCCGTCCTCGTCATAGTTGGGTCGGCCGAAGACCTTGGACCAGTGCTCGTTTCCCTCGCCGTCATGGATCCGGTATTCCAGCTCGAAGGGTTCGCGGGCTGCCAGCTGCGCACGATGGGCTTCCCACTGCGCGGGCGTCAGCCCGGAGGGCGCAAGCTCCCAGCGTGTCCTGCCCTTGATCTCATCCAGCGCCAGCGGCACCTTGCCGGCCCCTCGCTCACTGGTGCCGGCGATGCTGACGAAGCGGCCTTCGCTGTCCTGCTCCCAGAACCAGTCCTCGGACATTTCGACGAGCGCGCGAAAGCGCTTTTCGCTGCGACGCAGATCGATGGTCATCTCCGCCGCCAGTCGCTCGGCGCGCGTCCTCGAGCGCGCCAGAGCGAGGTAGAGCGCGGCCAGCAGCAAGCTGACCGCGACGCTGGCGGCCAGGACCAGTGCCGGAATCTGGCCGCCCTGCTGACGGCTGACCCAGGCATCTCCGGCACTCACGCGAACCTCCCAGAAACGCCCGCCCGCGGCAATGAGCGCCGTCGAAGACAATCCCCGATCCCGGTTTTCGGCCGCCGCATCGCCGGTGCATCTTTCCACGATCGGCTGCCGCACTGGCGCAGGATTTCCGTTTGTCGCCTGTGGACCGACGTCGAAAACGGCGGCACAAAGCCCGGCGAGAAACGGCTGGGCGAAAATGTCGCTCAAGATATTGCTGGCTTCGAGCGAGATCCCGACCAGGGCGACGAGGGCACTGTGACGTTCGGCGGCTGACCCCAGCGGCGCACCACGGCGATACACAGGTGCGCGCAGCACCAGGCCCCGCTCGCCTTGCGCACTCTGAACCAGTTGAAATGGCTGCGTAAACGTGGTCTTGCCTGTCTCACCGGCGGCGAGCAACGACTCGCGGGCAGCCGGCTGGCTCGATACATCCAGCCCGAAGGCGGGCCGGTTGTTCGCGAAAGGTTCGATATAGTCGATGACAAAGTGCTCGCTCTCGGCGCTGTCGGGATGAATCGCGAAGTCCGGGAATCCCTTTGCGTCGAGGCTTCGGTCATCGCGCACGGCGGCCATGAACGCGGCTTTTTCGGAGTCGGATACCCTGCGCGTCAGGTGCAGCGCCCGAATGCCCGGCAGCGGCATCTGCCCGCGCAGATTCTCGTAATACCGGCGAAATTCGGGACGGTCGACGTGCTGCGAGGCAACGAACAGACCCTGCATGCCCAGCACAAGGGTCTGGTAATCGTCCACACGACGCTGAATTCCAGCAAGCACCAGACTGGAACTGGCGTCGAAACGCGAACGTGACTCGCGCGCCAGATTGTCTTCCGCATTGCGCCAAAGCGCATAACTGGTGGCCAAGCCCACTGCCAGTACAACGCAAGTCACCCGCAGCGGCGTCATGAGGCTGGCCCTCACTGGCACGAGTTCCCTGGCGGGAGCGTCACTGCTGGTTTGGCCTGCAGGCATCATGGCGAAAGCCTAATGCAAAGGCATGGACTACGCAACCGAGCTCAGGCCAGCGGACGATAGGGCAGTGCCTCGTCGCCGATTTCGGCGATAATGCGGTGTTCGCTGCCTGCGCCGGGCTGGTGCTGTTCTGGCTGGCGGTAGCGGGCTCGATGAATTTCCCGCAACGGCGCGTGGGGGCCGTGGCGGCTCAAGATATCTAGGAGAG